>WARP01000542.1_pt3 | contig 104258 bp, 105 predicted proteins | sample 4769151 | NCBI WGS metagenome assembly WARP01 (sample SAMN08893023, study PRJNA449175) | gut metagenome | isolation source: rumen sample fed with dry roughage | host: cow | place: India: Nagpur | collected 2016
TGATGTTAGGCTGCTTGCTCCAAAAAAGGCATATGATCCAATGCTTGTTACGCTATTTGGTATAGCTATTGATGTTAGGCTGCTTGCTCCAAAAAAGGCAGATGATCCAATGCTATTTAGTTTTGAGCCTTCTTCAAATGTCACCGATACTAATGAACTTGCTCCAGAAAAGGCATATGATCCAATGCTTGTTACACTATTTGGGATCACGATACTTGTTAGGCTGCTCGCTCCATAAAATGAGTATTTTTCTATAATCTTTAACTTATTTGGAAGAATTACAGTTTCTAAAATAGTGTTATTGTTAAAAGCATCTTTAGCAATCGCTACAACAGGATAGCCATTGTAATAGTCTGGAATTCTTACATAGCGATCATTACCAACATATTTAATAAATACATATGATTGTCCATCTGAGTTTACCGCATATTGAAATTCTCCAGTTTGAGGAATCGTAGCCTGATTTCCAGCATACACACCTGTATCATTTTCACCAATCCACCAATTTCCATTATCCCCAATAAATGGAGTTAACCCATCCACGCCGTCGGTACCATTATTACCTGTAATGGTTGCGATCTCAATTAAGTTCGTCCAAGTAGTTTCACCGACATATTGCCACTGAATATAGCCTTCAGACACTCCAAAGGTCACTTCTTTACCATTAATACCATCGACACCATCTTGGCCAGCAGGTCCCACTAAACTCGTAAGCTCCACTAAATTGGTCCAGGATGAATCGCCGACATATTGCCATTGGATATAACCTTCTGCGACTTGGAATAAAACTTCTCGTCCCGGATTTCCTTGAGGACCTCTAACCGTCTCTAACCATTCTTCATACGTACCACTAAAACTACCCGATGTAGTCGATAATGTATAGAGTGTCATGAGTTGAGTCTTCAAAGAATCATATTGTAAATTCAAGTTAATCGTAGTCGATTTCCCCTGATAGGTGATTGTTATTTGATGTTCTCCGACATTTGAAAGTAACGATAGATGCTCTTCCGTTAACATGGATTCTGTGATAGGTATAATTTGAAATTTTCCATCAGAAAAAGTAACTCTAATACTGATAGTTGATAAGTCAAAATCATCAACATTATAATTAGGATTTAAAGTTGAAATTTCAACTTGAATTGATTCGACAGTAACTTCTTCTGTAATGTTTTGACATGCTGCAAGGGTAAAAATTGAAAATAATAACAACAATAAAGCCCCTATTTTTCTAATATTTATATTCATAAAACCCTCCTGGATACACTTATATTAATTGTATCACAGATAAACACTTTCTGAAAGGGCTTTCTTGTCTGAAAAATTAGGACTTGAATATACTTGTTAACTTCTAATTTCTTTCCCATTGTTAAGTTTAAACGTGATACTTTTATCCCTATGCACCACTGCACTTTTAACCAATAGCATCCATACAGGTTCATTCCACTCTGAAAGTTTATCCTCGACACGCTTTAAGTTTGATATAAATGCTTTCAAATTGAGTGCTTGTGCCTTTTTATTGGTTCTAGCATCTACGAGTTCTTCTTGACGATTCTTGGCTTGTTCATACCTCTTTGTGAGTTCCATGTACTTTTTATCATATTCATCTTGATCCATGTTTGATTTTGAGTTATCTTTAATCAGCTTGTTTATGAGCTCAGTGGTCACAACCATCTCATCGTATAAGTCATCAATCTGATTATCTAATCGTGTTGTATCAGTTAATAATGCAATCATTGCATTTGTATCATCTATAATTCTTTTCTTGTCCTGCATGGTTATGTTGTAAGCTTCAATAAATTTATTCTTTATCTCGTTATCCTTTAGGTTTGGAGTCGTACATTTATCTTTACCTTTTTCAAACTTGCGATTACACTGATGTATGAACCTTGAGTATTTGGTATTGGAATGCCATTTCTTTTGACCATAAAAGCCTCCGCAATCTTCACAGACTAGCTTTGTAGCGAATATATCATTGGATGAGTACTTTGCTCCTAGCTCATCCCTTCTTGCTAACTCTATCTGAACAGATTCCCATGTATCTCTGTCGATGATAGCAGGATGATTGTTTTCAACATAATACTGAGGTATTTGGCCGGTATTTTTAACGAGTTTCTGACTTAGATAATCTTCGGTATAGCTTTTTTGTAGTAAAGCATCGCCCTTATACTTTTCATTTGTCAGAATCGAGTTTAATGTATTCTTTGTCCATTTCGTTGATTTCCCACTTGGCGTCTTAACATTTAGTTTAGTTAGATGATTTGCGATTCCAGTGATTGACTTCCCTTCAACTAAAAACATGCGATATATTAACTTAACAATGATGGCTTCGTCTTCATCGATGACTATTTTGTTGTTATCTTTTTTATAACCTAAGAATCGCTTATAGGCAAATGATACTTTTCCTTGTTGAAAACTAGCCCTTTTTCCCCATGTGACGTTTTGGCTAATCGATCTTGATTCCTCCTGTGCAATTGAAGCCATAATGGTCAGAATGAGTTCGCTCTTTGGATCTAAGGTCCATAGGTTCTCTTTCTCAAAGAAAACTTCAACCCCCTTATCTTTTAATTTTCTGACAAAGGATATTGTATCAAGCGGATTACGTGCGAATCGTGAGATGGACTTTGTAATGATTAGGTCAATCTTACCTGCTAAGGCATCAGAAATCATCCTGTTGAACTCAGGTCGTCTTTTAGTATTAGTTTATAAAAAAGAAGTATTTAACCCTGAATTAAGAGGTTAGATACTTCTTCTATTATTATATGAATGCCTTTGTTAAGCAGTTTTTAAAGAAAGCAATACAACGTTTTCTACGTGCAACTTATTACGCACAAAATTACTCATAAAAGTGATATATCCAATTTGTGCTATACAAAGTGTAGATCCTAGTTTTAGAATTAAAATTTCTATTGAATTTTGAATCATTAGTTTAATTATGACATGTAAAAAATTATGCAAGAAGTTTTCTTTGCATCCTTTAATTGTCATACCTAGAAAATCCTTTGAACACTTAAATTTAGGATATGTCTATCATTTTTGAATTGTTAATATTATAATGTTTTTATAAAGTAGGAGGTTCTCGTGAATAAATACATATATAAGATTAGTATTATAAATACGAATTTCTACTATATTGGTATTCATATTGGTGACAATAATGATGATTATTTGGGATCGTCTGCTTACTTTGGTGCTTTAAAATTTTGCTATCCATCTATAGAACTTAAAAAAGAGGTAATATATGTATTTCCAGATGATTTTTTTGATGTTAGCGAATACAAAATTTTTGAAAAAGAGTTGCTTAATCAAATAAATATTCAAGAAAATTTCGAACCTATATGGACTCTAAAGGATATGCGTGATAGTATTCGTAATCATGTAAAAATGTATAATCGATATTCATCATTAACGTCGCGTTATTGGGAACTAATCCATAGATATGTAGATAAAAATATCAAAGTTTATGAATGCAAATATATTGAGAGTGATATCATTAAAAGATACCGTAATGATTTTTACTGTATGAATGTGATTGATTTTGAACCAACTATTATGAAAATGTTTAATTTAAATATGTATGATGCACTTCTGTTAAAAAAACTTTATTTTATATATAACTTCCAAAAAATAAAAACTCAAGTTAGAAACATAAGTTATGGTAACAATGATAAAAAAGATAAAACCTCTATATATATCAATCTATCTAAATTAAGTGAACCATATAAGATCCTTTATAACAATTTTATGAATGAAGACTACATCCCATTCTTATCTGTAATTGAAAGCATTAAAAAAGTTCTCTATTAAGGGAACTTTTTCATTGTGTAGATTAAAATGTTCATTTCAGAAATTACCTTTTCAAAATCAATATGAATATAACAACTAACCTTATTTTTAGTTACCCTTAAAATTCGATGAGTTATCTTTCGCGTGTAAGAGCACTACCGATTCAACGTGATATGTTTGTGAAAACATATCTACAGGCTGGACTTTAACAATTTGATAACTGCCTGATAATTGTCTTAAATCTCTTGCTAATGTTTCAGGATTACATGAAACATACACCATTTTCTTCGGTTTAATTTGAAGGATGCTATCAACAAATGCTTTATCAAGCCCTGCTCTAGGTGGATCTACAACAATCGCATCTAAGGATTTCTTATCATTTGTCAAATACTGTATGTATTCTTTGGCATCCATGGCTATGGTTTCAAAGTTTGTAACTTTATTAAGTTGTGCATTTTTCTTTGCACTCATAACTGAATCCGGGTTAATTTCTACTGCTAATACTTTTTTGACGTAATCAGATAAAATAATCCCGATTGTCCCCACACCAGAATATGCATCTAAAATAATGTCAGTATTCTTTGGTTCTAAGAAATCAATCACTTTTTGGTATAGAACTTCGGTTTGTTCGCTATTGACTTGATAGAATGTTTTACTGCTAATTTGAAAACGTTTATTCAGTAAAACATCCTCAATAAAGCCTTTTCCATGTAATACTCTTTCTTGATCACCTAGTACAAAAGATGTATCCTTAGGATTAACGTTATGAACAATGGACGTGATATAAGGATGTGCTTTTAATAAATCTTTAACGAGATTACCTCTTCCTGGGAAAACGTTAGAAGGTGTGACTAAAATAACCAGAACTTGGTTTGTCTTTCTACTACGTTTAATCATTACGTGACGAATGATTCCTTCTTTTGTATCTTCATTATAAGGCATCAATTTGTGCTTTTTCATCAGTAATTTGATGGTATTAACGATTTCATTGGACACTTCATCTTGAATATCACAATTGGTCGCATTCACAATCTTATGCGTGTTTTCTTCATAAAATCCGGCAACAATCTTACCTTTGTTTACTCCAAATACCATTTGAATCTTATTTCTGTAGTTATAAGGTAAGTTAGATCCAATAACGGGTAACACTTCTGTCTTAATGGATTCTTTCTCTAAATAAAAACCTACTAACGTTGATTTTAAATCAAGCTGTTTAGCATAACTGATGTGTTGTAGTTGACATCCACCACATACATCATAAATTGGGCATTTAGCTTTAATTCTATCTGGATTACTTGATAATCTCTTTTCGATACGTATGCCTTTTTTGGTGACATCCACAAATGCTTCTTCTCCCATCATAAGATTTGGAAGCAAATAAGTTTTATCTAGTGTAATAACTGCATATCCTTCTGGGGTCATTTTTTCTACTTTAATTTTTTGCATATAGGGTCCTTAATACTCGTAGTGAGTGTTTTTAATTTATTCTATTATATTGAGAAGCTTTTTTTGGTTTAAATAACGCGCTAGATTATCACTAAGAAGTGAATGTAACCTATACATCATGTTTGGGCTTGATGGCGCATTATGAGGCGTTATATATACATTATCCATTTCCCATAATGGCGATTCTTTTGGAAGTGGTTCAGGTGTCATTACATCTAGGGCAGCACCCCTCATTAAGCCTTTTGATAATCGCTCAATTAACGCATCCTGGTCAACTACTTCACCTCTACCTACATTGATGAATACAGCGCTTTTCTTCATTAGTGATAATCGTTTTTGATCTAGTAAATGATAGGTTTCTTTTGATAAAGGAAGCGTGTTGATGACATAATCTGATTCTCTAAGTAGGGCCTCTAGTCCTTCTTCTTCAAAATAGGTCTCATCGAAGGCCTCATGTTTAATTGGTCTTTGACGGTAACAGAGTGTTTTCGTTTGAAATGCTTTTAATCGCTCATTTGCATGAACGGCTAGGCTGCCAGAACCTAAGAATCCGATGGTTGAACCATAGATTTCTGGTTCTTCTTGGTGCGGTAACCATTCTTTATCATGCATTTGCTTAATGTATTTTTTTACATTTCTATTAATCACTAGCATTTTTGTAATAATGTCTTCAGCGATTGTGATAGAATAAACGTCTTTTGCGTTGGTAAGTGTGATTTTTCTTTCTTTAAGTAGGGCTAAATCGATTTGATTATACCCTGCGGTTGATAGTTGAATCCACTTTAAGTTAGGCAATTGATCGATGAATTCTTTCGTTACTTTAAAAGGTGAAAGAAAGCATGCCTCCACATTAGGATTAGGTTCAGTCACAAAAATGACTTCTGAGAAGTTTTGTTTCATTTCTATAAAAAATGGATTTTTACTTACAAATTTATCAACATAAATAATCATGACTAACCTTCTTTCTTTTGTCCTATTATTAATCATTATTAGTATACCATATCTAGGTGTTTTCTTTCTTATCTTATAGGATTTTGATATACTTATATTGGAGGCGATGATATGAAGATTGGATTTATTGGCGGAGGCATTATGGGCTTACCGATGGCCAAAAACTTGAGTAAGGCTGGGTTTGATGTAACACTATACAACCGTACCTATTCAAAAATAGAACCTTATAAAGATGAAATTAAAATTACAGATAATATCAAAGATGTTATAGAGGGTAAAGATATTATATTCACGATAGTAGGATACCCAAGTGATGTACTAGAACTTTATACGACAATTATGCCATTATGTAAGAAAGATGCCATTTTGGTGGATATGACCACTTCTTCACCAAAACTCGCAAAAGAACTTTATGAAGAAGGCAAAAAAATGGGATTACACCTACTAGATGCCCCTGTAACAGGTGGTGATTTAGGGGCAATCAAAGGGACTTTATCCATTATGGTGGGAGGAGACTTTGAAACCTATACTAAAGTGGTTCCTTTCTTGGAAGTTATGGGTAGAACCATCACTTATATGGGCGCTTCTGGTAACGGACAAATGATGAAACTAACGAATCAAATAGCGATTGCAGCAAACATTGTCGGAATCGCTGAGAGTCTAACGTTTGCCAAGGATAATAGTCTTGATTTAGATAAAGCGCTAGCTGTCATTACAGGTGGTAGTGCTAATTCTTGGCAAGGTGCAAACAACGGACCAAAAATGATTATTAAAGATTATAAACCGGGATTCTTTATTAAGCATTTCATCAAAGACTTAAGACTTGCCCTTGATGAAATGAAAACTGACCTTCCGATCCTTAAATATGCTGAAGGTCTCTATACTAGATTAAACCAGTTAGAACTTGGTACTCAAGCCATCATTGAGTCCTATATTAACAAATAACTTAATACCTACATAAAAAAGAAGACTATTCGTCTTCTTTTGATTTTTTATCCGCATACATATCCTGATCTAACTTACTGATGAAAGCCTCAAACTGATCATGTGGTTGATCAAACAATCCATAGCCAATAGAAATGCTTATCGGGTAATTATGTCGCTTTTCTTCGTTATATTGGTTTATATTATACCTGATTCTAGTGACCACGTTAACCACTTCTTTTTGAGTAGTAGCACTGAATATTCCTATAAATTCATCCCCACCTAGGCGGGCAACGATATTGCTTTCTATAAGGCTCTTCTTAACAATCTCAACGGTTTTCTTAAGAGCGAAATCCCCTTGTTCATGCCCGTACTGGTCATTGACTTTTTTTAAGTTATCCAAATCGAAATATATCACTCCGAATGGTTTTTTAGACGACTCCATGTTAAAACTAATGAATTGGAAAAAGGATTCTCTCGACCAAGCATTTGTCAAATAATCATGATGAATGACTCTTTGTTGTAAAAAGAGATATAAAATGATTAAAGAAAATCCTACACTTGGCCATATTAATAATAACCCATAGAATAGCCCTTGAAGGATACCTCCAACCACTGGCAATGCCGTAGCTACAGCCAATAACAGCAAGTCTTCTTTGACCACTTTTTTCCGATTAGACAGTATCAAAATGAATGTAAGTACAATGTAGTAATACGTTAGTATCATCGTTAAAAAGAATAAATCGCCTCGATGATAGACGCCAAATTCATCTATATAAAAGACCGTGTCGAAAAAAATAGTCGATATTACTAAAATGACATTTATGATTTGTGGAAGGTAAACTATAAGCTTTGTTATTGGTTTAACAGTCATTTTTGGAACAAACATTTTCTTGATTAGCTTAAACCACATCATAGCTAAAAATGGTCCAATGATAAAAATGATAAAATTGATTGAGAATCTCAACCAAATCATGTTTAAAGTGGTTTGTTTATCTAAAATAACTGAGAATGCTTCTAGGATTAACTGAATAATGATAATCGCTGACATCACTAAATATGCTTTTGATAATTTGTCTCTGTGATTTAACCTAATAAAAGCGATTATGGATACTAATGATAGAATGAACGCAGTCAAGAAATTGATATCAACATGATGAATTAATTGCATGATATCCCCCCCTGTATAAATTCATTATATCACTATTTGATTTTACATTGCGTTGTTTTTATCTCTTTTAGGAGCCAAAAATAGCCAATAATTAATAATGCTAGAGAAACCAGTTTATATGGCAGTCCCGCTAAAGGTAGGACAGCAACAGAAAATGTAATCCCGATTACTGCAAAAAAAGCAATAACGCATGATGTACAGCCATAAGTTAGGACACCGAAGAGCACTGAGAACATGGTCATAAATGTACCCTTTCCTTCTTTTTTTGTTAAAGAGACTAAAGCACTGGATAGATTAAACATATGAGCAGAAAACAAACTCATAGCAACATTTAAACTGATATTAATTATGACTAAATATATACCATAATCTGCTTTCATTTTAGAAAATCCTCCATTGAGGTTATCTAATAGAAAGTAAATAAATAGAAACAGTCCTGAATAAAGGACAAATGAGAAGACAAACTTCTTTTTTAATTGCATTTGATAGACTAAAGGTAACATGATTATCCTCCTATGTACCGATTAGTGTGATTATACCAAATTAATCACTTTGGTTCACTTCTTTTGCGTTATACCCGACATAAGCAAAAAAGATTAACGCAAATATGCATTAATCTTTGTAGTACTCAATTTGGTTTAGTTTCATTTCTAGACGATACCCAAAAAAAGATTTAGGCAGTGCATGAATGTCTTTAATCTCGTGTTCAATAATGAATCTAAGCAGTTCCCCCCGGTGATGTTTATTATACATACTGACTGCTTTATAGGATCCATTTATAAGATTATAGAAGGTAACTTCATAAAGGTTTATGTGTTCTCGATCTATTAAACTGGAGAACTCTTTTGAAGCCAAACTCAATACAGTATTTGTTTCTTTCAATAAAGCTTTATTGATTTTATCCTTCCAAAATGATCTTAGGTCAAATCCCTTGAATAAAAAATCTAATCGATACGGCCTAATGACGTCGTTAGGCTTTAATAAACCATATAGTGCGTCAACAATATATACATTTTCTTGAAGAAAACTTCTATTTTCATTCGAAAGAGACTCAACCTTCAAGGCTTTATATGCTTCGCCTTTAAACATAGAGATTGCTTCAAAACCTTGTTCTTTATCAAACCCATGAATATAGTTTTTCACTTCTGACAAGAGCTTATCGCTAATCGAATAGTGTTTTATGAGTTCTTCTTCTTTATATGACTTAAGCATTTCTTGAAGTGAATTCGATTCTTTCACAAATCTATAGTTTAAAGGCTTTTCATCTAGTTTTAAGTTAAATGTTTTTGCTGGAGCAAATAGTATTTTCATCATATCACCAAAATCCATTATACATGAAACTTCGTTATTTGTTTAATACGCTATCTAAGAATGCAATCGTTCTTGGATGTTTTGGGTTAGTAAATACTTGTTCAGAAGTGCCTTCTTCGATGATTCTACCTTTATCCATGACAACGATATGGTCCGCAAAGTGTCTAGCGAATCCCATCTCATGGGTGACTACGATCATCGTCATTCCACTTTCCGCCAGTTTTTTCATAACCATCAGTACCTCTTTGATCATTTCTGGATCTAGTGCAGAAGTCGGTTCATCAAATAGCATAACTTCTGGGTTTAATGCAAGCGCCCTCGCAATCGCGATTCTTTGTTTTTCACCACCAGATAGTTGATTAGGATAATTGTCTTTTTTGTGCAGCAATCCAACTTGTGATAAAAGCATTAGAGAGTTTTCGGTAGCTTCTTTCAAGGTTTTTTTCTTGACGCTTTGTTGAGCAAGGTTGATGTTATCGATGACTTTCAAATGTGGGAACAAATTAAAGCTTTGAAATACCATTCCAGTCGATTCACGGTGGTGTCTCAAATCATTTGACTCACTAAGAATCGATTTTCCATCAAATAAGATTTCGCCTCTAGTAGGCGTTTCGAGCAGATTTAACGAACGTAATAAAGTCGATTTACCTGAACCAGAAGGCCCAATAATCACGCTGACTTTACCATATAGAAAAGAGACTGAACAGTCATCAAGCGCTTTTGTGCCATCTTTGAATGATTTGGATAGATGGATGACATCGATGGTTTTATTTTTGTTCATTCGCTTTCAGTCTCCTTTCAATATAACCCATCCATTTGGATGTTGGGAAAGTTAGTAAGAAATACATTAATGCCACCACAATATAGGTTTCTTTTACTCGATATGTCTCACTTCTAATCATCATTGCGCTGTACATAAGTTCAGCAATCCCTAAGTACATGAATATGGATGTTTCTTTAATCATTGTCACAAATTCATTACCTAGAGCTGGAATGATATTCTTAACTGCTTGAGGCAGAATGATTTTATACATGACGGTGGACTCTTTTAATCCTAAACTCAATGCAGCTTCTTTTTGGCCTTTGTCGACAGAGAGAATGCCCCCTCTAATCACTTCAGAGACATACGCACTTGAATTAATGAGTAATGCAAGCATCCCTGGAATGAAACTGGATAGATCAATCCCCATAACCATAGTCACTTTTAATTTGACAAATGAATAGATTAACAATACTTGAACAAGCAACGGGGTACCTCTGATGATTTCTACATAAGCTGAGCCAAGAAATCTTAGCACTTTATGTTTAGATAATCTAAAGAATGCTGGTATTAACCCAAGCAATGATCCAAGTACGACGGAGATAACTGCTAAAAGGAGCGTCATCAACAACCCTTTAAACAGTATTTCTAAGTAATATGCTTCAAAAACAAACGAAAAATCCATTATTCGTTTAATGAAATCATTTCAACAACGATTTCTTCTAGTTTACCAGAGGTGATTAATGAATCAATGACTGAGTTGATGACATCTAGGAACGCTTGGTCGCCTTTTTTAACTGCGACTGCTGAACCGCCATCTGGATCTCCGATTGCAATATCAGCAATGACTAAACCTTTCTGATTTGCTACATACCCATCAGCAACAGGTTTTTCAACAATGACAGCATCAATTTGGTTATCGCCTAAACGCATCATTAAGTCTGGGATGGCTTGAATGTATTGTTTTTGTGCGTTTGTAAAATCCTCAGCAAGTTCCTGTTGAATAGACCCTAATTGTGCCCCGATTCTAACAGATGCTTGGTTTAGGGATTCAAAATCAATCAACGTGTCTTTGTTTTTCTCATTGATTAAGATGACTTGGATGGATTCATAGTATACTTTTGAGAAGTCTACTTCTTCTTTACGCTTATCTGTTGGTGTCATACCCGCCAAGACAAAATCTACCTTACCTTGCTTCAAATCTTCTAAAAGAAAATCAAAGCCTTTGTTTACAACCTTTAAGTTCTTCTTCATGGCATGCGCAATTTCTTTCGCGATTTCAATGTCGATTCCAACCAATTCGGATTTGCCATCTACTTTCTTAATCCACTCATAAGGTGCATAATCTGCTGATGTCCCTAATGTGATGAACCCATCATAGGATTCATCCAATGTAAATGTATACAAGTTTGATTGACCACATCCTTGTAAAACGACTAAACTCATAACTAACATAACTACTGCTACGATCTTTTTCATTTTTTTTCTCCTTTTATATATAAAAAGCCCCTGGCATTATTAAATGCCAAGGGCGAATTAACCGCGGTACCACCTTGTTTTTCCCAATTCTAAAAAAGGGCTTAATAATAGTTAACGCCTACTTACGTTTAAACCTCATGTTTGAAATGTACCTTAAATAAAAAAAGTCCCTAGCTATAATAGCTAAGGACGAGATTACCCGTGGTACCACCTTAGTTCTAGGTAAAATACCTAGCACTTATACCTTTAACGCAGACATACGTTCAAACCTCAAACTTCGATTTAAAAGCTCCCAAGCACGTTCAGTAATTGTTTCTGCTAATTTACACCAACCATTAGCTCTCTTTGAAAAACAGTGTTACTTACTACTCTTGTTCATCGCAAGTTCTATTATAAATACAACGGGTCTAATTTCAAGACATTAAAAAATGAAAACGTTTTTATTCTACTTTGATCGTTTTAGCATAGTCGAAGAACTTTTCTTTAAAATCTTCTAGCTTGTTAGCTAAACAACCGAAATTCATTGAATAAAAATGATCTTTACCTTCAAAAGTCAATAACATATAACCAAACGTTTGATCATTGACCTCTGATTCATAATAAGCATACTTATAAACTAAATCGCCTTCTTCTTTGGATTTAACTGTTGAATTTTTCCCATGGTTATTTAATACTGCCTCAATATAATCATCAAGTGTTGAAATCCCATAACCAGCCAATGAACTTTTGGTTTCTCTTAATGCCATAAACATTTGTGTAGGAGATTCTAAGTACAAAGGTGCTTGAACCACTTCCTTTTCGACGAACGCTTCTGTTAGTGTAATTGTCACACCTGCTCCTGTGAAAGTTTTTTCAGCCTTTCCACAACCTACTAATCCAACCAATAAAGACATAAAAACAACTAAAAACATTATTTTTTTCATTTATTTATCCTCCAAAAATATTATAACACTTATATATTAAATAATTAATATTCTTTTTGTATTTAAAATAATAAAACGAGTTTGAATTAACAAACTCGTTTAAGCTTTATTCTTTTTCTTTTACAACTTTTCCAGTTGCATATCCAGCAAGTAATGATGCTAAATCAATGCCTGTAGATTCTTTGATGGATTCTAATACTTTCGTTGAAGTGTTGACAATATCTCCCACAAGTTTTGTATTGTTTCCATCACCATACATTGTGATCTTGTCGACTTTAGAAAGAGGTTCTGAAGCCGCTTTTACGATATTTGGTAACACATTTGAGTTCAAGACTAATTCTAGAACGGCTGCACTTTCCATCTTCTTCATCGCTAGTGCTTTCTTTTCGATAGCTTCAGCTTCAGCAATACCTACAGCTTGAATACCGATTGCGCGTTGTTCTTGAGCAAATCTGTCTGCTTCAGCAGCAAGTTTGATTGCTTGTGCGCGTCTTTCTTCTTCAGCAAGTTTTGCTTCGGCTTCTTTGGTTCTTACATAAAGATCAGCATCCGCTCTTTGTTCTTGAGCGTATCTGTCTGCTTCAGCAGCTTTCTTGATGTTCGCTTCAAGGGTTTTTTCTTCGACTTCTACTTCTTTAGTTCTTAGTTCAATTTCCTTTTCTCTACGAGCAATTTCCGCATTTTGCTTAGAAATATTGATGGTTTTTGCTTCATTGGCATATTGAATTTCATAAGAAGCGTCTGCTGTCGCCTTAGCAATATCTGCTTTTTGTTTAAGTTCTGCTTGTCTTAAGGCAAGTAAGTTGTTTTGTTGCTCAATTTCTAGTTCAGCTTTAATTCTTGCATCGTTGGCAAGTTCCTTAGCCTTTGAAGTAGCAATTTCAACTTCTTTTTCAGAGTTAGCTCTTGCGATACTTGCATCCTTGCGGATTTGAGCAATATTGTCTACCCCAAGGTCATCAATAACGCCGTTTTTATCCGCGAAGTTTTGAATGGTAATGTTGACGATGTCTAACCCCATTTTCTTCATGTCTGCTAGAGCTGATAGTTTAACTTGTTCTGCAAACTTATCTCTGTTTTGAACTAACTCACGTAATTTCATTTGTCCGATGATTTCACGCATGTTACCTTCTAGGACTTCTTTCGCAATTTGCTTAACGTCATCCAGTGAACGCGTTAAAAAGATTTCACCAGCCAGACGAATAGAAGCTTCATCAGATTGAATTTTGATGTTTGCAACCCCATCGACGAAAATATTGATAAATTCGTTTGTTGGCACTGCTGAACTTGTACGGATGTCTACTTGAATAAGGTCAAGTGGCAAAAGGTCAATTCTTTGGAAGAACGGAATTCTGATGGTTGCCTTCCCTGTGACAACTCTTGATCCTTTCGGACCAGTGATGATTACTGCTTTATCTGGTCGGACCTTAACATATGAGGACACAAACAAAATAGCGAGTAAAACAAGCACTATGCCAATAATAATTAATACTGTTTCCATAATAATGCACTTCCTTTCATGTAATTATTATAGTTTAATATCAGCGTTATATCAATCGTTTTTTTATAATCTTTTTTGAACGATTAGACGCGATTTTCTTCTCTTTCCTTTTTAAGTATGGTATAACGAAAATAGGTGAGATGAATGCCAAGAATCGCTAGAAGTAATTACCAAACAACTTTATACCATATCATTCAAAAAAGTCCCGTACAACTGTTTAGAAATGTCAAAGACCGAAAGGCTTTCATTGAGATACTAAAAGAGGCAAAAGCCCTCTTTCAGTTTAACTGTTACGGTTTTTCATGTTGTTTAGACGATAAGTTTGAACTCATTATCCATGTGAAATATCAATCAATTTCAAAAATTATGCAGAGTATATTAATATCTTATGCCAAATACTATCAAAATCAGACTACACTATTTCCAAGAAGGTATCAAAGCATTCCACTATACAGTCCAAAAGAAGTCAGTCTAGCCTTAGAAAACATCAATGAAGAACTTGGTGAGCAGTCTTTATGTCACTTTATCGGTATGAAGGATGATTCTTATAAAGTAATTGACTTCTTCTCGAATGAAACCACAGAGTTAGACTTTGAGGTCAGAAAGGCGTCTTTTGAAGAAGTCATTTCATCCTATATTGAAACTAACGGGTGTGACGAGTCAAAGATCCATTCAGATATCAGTTTAAGAAACACCTGTATTAAGAAATTGTATCAAGATACTGGTTGTACGTTGAAAGAGATTGCCAAGAAGTTTGAGCTATCACCTTCTATGGTAAGTAAAATTCTTAAAGACAAAGCATAGTTTTTGCAATTCAACTTCTGTCCCCTTATAATGATAGGTGGAGAAAGGAATGATTTGATGTTTAACTTTTCAATTGAACAAACCAAACCAATCGCTAATGATATCTTATATGACTTTATCGCTCTTGGTGCAGGCCCAGCTGGATTAAATGCTGCGCTATATGCTCAGAGAAAAGGTCTAAAAACATTGATTATTGGCAATGAAATTGGTGGACAACTCAAAAACACATCCGACGTTGACAACTACTTAGGTTTCGGACTTGTAGATGCCGAAACGCTAATCAATAAGTTTCTTGATCATGTAAAAGCCCTAGAGATTCCAATACTGTCTGGTGTTTATATTAATGAGATTACCAAAGATGAACATTTTACAATTTCTTTGACTAATGGCCAAGTATTCAAAACAAAAACGGTCTTATACGCTTTAGGAGGGTCACCTAGAAAACTTGGTGTTCCTGGAGAAGACATATTATCTAGCAAAGGCGTTTCATATTGTGTGACATGCGATGCACCATTCTTTAAGCAAAAAGAGGTTGTGGTTGCTGGTGGTGGAAACAGCGCTGTGGACGCTGCTATCGACTTAGCTAGACTCGCTAAGAAAGTAACCATTATTCATAGAAGCCAGTTTAGAGCTGATCAAAAGAGTATCGATAAATTGCTCAGTTTTGATAATGTCTCAGTCATGCTTGAAACACAAATTAAGTCTATTAATGGCAATAAGAACCTTGAAACACTTACGATATTAGATAAGAAAACTAATCAAGAACACCTATTTAAAACAGATGGGTTATTTGTAGAAATTGGGTCTATACCTAATACGTCTTTGATAAAGGACCTTGTTAGTTTATCACCTTCAGGTGAGATTATTGTAGATGAATACCAAAAAACCAACATTGAGGGTTTATATGCTGCAGGAGATGCAACCATAAACCCACACAAACAAGTGATTATTGCTGCTGCTGAAGGGGCTAAAGCCGCTTTAGAAGCTGCTAAATATATCAATAATTAAGGAGATATTATGAATAAATTATTTAACGCAGAAGTTAGTGCACAAATTAAATCCATTCTTGACGGAATGATTAATCCTATTACAATAAAACTATTTGTAGATGGCGATTGTGATACATGTCAAGAAACCAAGCAACTATTAACCGAAACCGCAGAGTTATCGGATAAAATTACTTTGATCACTCAAGAAGTGAGTGATGCTTCAGACGATCTAGTCACTTATAATATTGAGATGACTCCAAGCTTTGTTTTCCTAGATGCTGATTTAAACTACCGTGGGGTTAAGTTTAACGGTATTCCTGCTGGACATGAAATCAACTCATTCTTATCCGCTATTATGGAAATGTCTGGTGTAACATATGAATTAAGCAATGACGTTTTAAAACGTATCGAAAAAATCAACAAACCGGTCGATATAAAGGTGTTCGTTACCCTATCTTGTCCACATTGCCCAGGTGCAGTTCAAACCGCTCACCGTATCGCAATGCTTAATCCAAACGTAAAAGGACAAATGATTGAAGCCCAAACCTTCTATGATTTATCCAATAAGTTTAACGTTTCTGGCGTTCCAAAAATCATCATTAATGATTCATTAGAACTTTTAGGCAATCAACCTATTGAAGAATTTTTAAAGAAAATCGAATCACTTTAATTCGATTAAGGAGTATGTTTAAAACATTCTCCTTTTTTTTAAAAATAAAATCATAAGTTAACCGATTAATTCGATATAATGGAAGTATGAAGGTGGGTATTTTATGGAAAAAAACTTAATTCTTGTAATCAATCCAGGTTCTACATCAACTAAGGTCGCTTTGTTTAAAGATAAAGAGATGCTCTCTACTACCAGTATTCAACACGATTCAAAGGAGCTCATCAAGTATAACAAAATCATTGATCAATTGGATTATCGGATGTCCATGCTTAATGATGCAATCGAATCATATGGTTTAAATCTATCTAGTCTTAGAGCAGTTGTCGGACGCGGTGGCATGTTGAAATCAATTGAAAGTGGCACCTATCTGATCAATGATCGCGTTATTGAAGATCTGTTGGAGGCAAAAAGAGGCGAACATGCTTCTAACTTAGGCGCTTTGATGGCAAAAAGAATATCTGACCCCCTAAACATTCCAGCATTCATCGTGGATCCAGTTGTTGTCGATGAAATGAATGATATAGCTAGAATATCTGGGATGAAAGAAATTGAAAGGACTTCCATTTTTCATGCACTAAACCATAAGGCAGTTGCTAGAGTCGTATCAGAAAAATTAGGACGTCCATATCAAGACTTAAACCTAATCATCGCACATCTTGGCGGTGGAGTTAGTGTTGCTGCACATGAAAAAGGTCGAGTCATCGACGTTAATAATGCACTTGACGGTGATGGCCCAATGAGTCCTGAACGTAGTGGAACAGTCCCACTTGGGCCACTTTATACGATGTGTTTTTCAAACGAGTACTCATTAAAAGACATTAAGCGTAAAAATTATGGGGCAGGTGGCTTGGTTTCCTACCTAGGAACGAGTAATGCTAAAGAGGTCTTAAAAATGATCGATAATAATGATTCCTATGCAAAACTGATACTGGATGCGATGTGTTATCAAATTTCCAAAGAAATTGGCGCAATCTCCACTGTCTTGAAAGGCAGAGTAGATGCGATTGTATTAACAGGAGGATTGGCACACAACCCTTATATCACTCGTTATATCACTGAAAGTGTTAGTTGGATTTCAACCGTTCATGTTTTTCCAGGTGAAGATGAGATGAGTGCTTTAAATGAAGGCGCATTGCGTATATTAAACCATGAAGAACAGGTGAAACTATATGAATAACTACCTAAACTCTATCGATGAAATCATTCATCGATCCAAAGCTTGTCCAAAACAAAGATTGGTTGTAGCTGTCGCTCAGGATCCTTATGTCTTAGACGCTGTTAAACTAGCCTTTGAAACATTAACCCTTGATGTAACGTTAATAGGGGATGAACAAGAGATACGTGAACTTCTCTTAGAATCCAAAGTATTTCATCCCTATGAAATCATGGATATTAAAGACAAAGCTCAAGCGTGTATCGAGGCTGCTAAGCTTGTACATAGTGGATACGCACATATTTTGATGAAAGGCCTTGTGGATACTTCTATCCTTTTAAAAGCCGTACTTGATAAAACCCATGGACTTAAAACAGAGAAACGTTTGTCACATGTATCGTTGATAGAAAATAGCCATTATCCAAAACTGTTCATGATTAGTGACGCGGCTATGAACATGTATCCAGATGTGGAAATAAAAAAAGACATCATCCTTAATGGCGTCGATGTCTTACATAGATTAGGCATTATGAAACCCAATGTTGGTATACTTGCAGCAATTGAAAAAGAAAACCCTAAAATGCCCGCAACTATAGATGCAATCTTACTTAAGAAAATGAATGAAGATGGCATAATCGCTAATTGCATTGTGGATGGCCCATTTGCCCTTGACAATGCTTTAAGTAAGGAAGCTGCAGTCCATAAGGGCGTCACATCTCCCATAGCAGGTGACGTAGATTTTCTATTAGTACCAACCATTGATGCTGGCAACATATTATATAAAAGCTTGATGTTCTTATCCAATTCAAAAAGCGCAAGCGTTGTCTATGGCGCTAGTGCTCCGATTGTCGTGACTTCAAGGGCAGACGGCATAATGACCAAATATGCCTCAATCGCTTTAGCTAAACTATTAGTATAACGGCTTAAAAATGAGAAAAACCGCAATTGCGATTTTTTTCTTAGTTTAATTTAAATGTAATCTCGATCGGATTATGATCTGAATACAAGAATCCGTGATTTAGATTTACTACATCCGTAACCGAAATATTATTAGAAACAATAAAACCGTCAATGATATAATACTGTGTATTTGAATCTAACGGATCATATGGTTGATTCAAAAGGCGGCAACTAGGGTGTGTCAAATCCAACTCAAAACTGTATCCTTCGGGCAAAAAGTCTGTTTCCATATCATAAGCTACCCAAATATCTTGAGTAGGCGGATAGATTCCAATTGCTTCAGGGAATGTTTGATTAAAGTCTCCCCCAACCATTACATAGTTACCTAATGTCTTTTGTTCATTTAGAAAGGCCTTTAAATAGGCCATTTCTTGTTCACGAAGGGTTCCATCCCCATCGTAAGCTGACATATGTAAGTTAACTAATATAAACTTCTTGTCTGACCCTTCAATACTATATTCATGTACAACCATCGCACGTTTCAAGTTAGCTATTCTAAGTGGCCATGAGAATTCACCCGGAAACTGGTGTCTTACTGCTTCATCCATTTTGAATTTGCTGAATGTTTGAAGTCCGCTTTCAACATACCCAATGTAATCGGTAAATGATACTGGAAATGGTACAAATTGAGCTTTAAAGTTATAGGCAAATGTGTAAGCGTATGAATCGCCTAGCGCTTCTGCATTGCTCAATACTTGGTTTTCGTTATAGCTTCTTCTAGATTTTTGATCGACTTCTTGAAGTAAGTAGAAATCTGCATTTGAACCTAAAAGAATGTTTTGAATGCCTTCTAAATACCCTTGCATAACGGATTTACTGTCGGTTCTACCTTTAGAACCACCATCCATCACGAAATCTTCATCTTTACCTAATGAAGCATAACCAATGTTAAAGGTCATACTCTTATAGGTTTCATTCAATTTCAGTACTTCAGTTTGATTATTCTTTACGCTAGTAGTACTTTTTTGTTTAGGTCGATATTCAACAATTGTAAGATACCCTAATAAAATCCCAACTAAAACCACAAGACTAAACAGAACAATGACGATTTTTTTCAGTATTTTCACATTAAATCCTCTTTTCTTACTCACCTACATTATACCAAAAGCCAAACGAAACAGCCAAAATAAATATCCTTGTTTTTGATAGATTAAATTGTTGACTTTTTAATTTAAAGTGTTATAATTAATTTCCATCACACACTACAAGAAAAGGAGATGAAACATATATGTCTGATCATTTATTAAGCAAAAAAGAATACAATCGTTTAAATGATACAAAAAAATACGACATCATTAAAGAACGCTTAAGTCAAAGAGGTATCGAGTTAATTGATATGGCAAGATTAACTTACGATTTACAAAAACCTTATGTCCCAGAACTCACTTTAGAGATATGCTTAGAACACATTGATCGTGTTGTATTAAAAAGAGAAGTTCAACACGCCGTTCTAGTTGGGATTGAACTTGACGTATTAGCTGAAGAAAAGAAATTATCTGAACCACTATTAAGTATGTTACTAGGCGATTATGGCCTATTTGGAATTGATGAAATCTTAGCTTTATCTATTGTTAACGTTTATGGTTCTATTGGATTAACTAACTTCGGTTATGTTGATAAATTAAAACCTGGTATCATTGGCGAAATTGACAATGCTGGTAAAGAAGAAGGTCGCTGCAATACATTCTTAGATGATATTGTTGGCGCGATTGCTTCTGCTGCTGCAAGCTCAATTGCTCACAAGTATTCAAAATAAAAACTGCAAATTTTGCAGTTTTTTTTGTATAGTCTTAAGAGAAACCATCACTCGACTAATGAGGAAGGTTGATTTCTTTATTTGTTAAACATGATTTTCTCTGAATTAAACATTCTTGTTAATCCAATAACCCCTAATAGGACTACGAGTAGATTAACCACAATCGTTATCGCGAGATTAAGCATATCTACTTCTAAGCTGAGTATGCTAATAATGCTTTGAACAGAGTTATATACTGGAATTGCATATAAGACTGGTTTAGAAGTACTTGCTCCAATCATGGATGAAATCCCGACTAACATGTTTAGAATCATTAATGGTACTGCATAGGTTCCTGCTTCTTTGATGGATTTCGCATAGGCAGATACGAGTGCAAGTAACACAACATATATCAAGACAGTTGAGATAATGACTGCGAATAGTAGGATATATGTACCAGCGCCATACATATTGATAGAGAAATCAGCGCCTTCCATCAATTTAGGTAAGGAAAGCATTAATCCTGTAAAACTTGACGCTGCACTCACAAGCGTAATGATACTTAGAGAGACAATCTTGCCAATAGCGATTTCGCTTTTTTTAGTTGGGGTAATTAGAAGTGTGGCGAAAGTGCCTCTTTCTTTTTCACCAGCGATGGATTCACTCGCTACGCTCATAGCGCCTGAGAATAAGAACGTTAATAGTAGGAAAGGGAGTAACGAGGTAATGATTTGAATGGACACATCATCTTCTGAGGCCATATCGTATTTCTCACTTGAACGATTAATATCGAATTTATTAGATAACGTTGACTCTAGGATGGATAATTCTCTCACATAGTGGTCGAATAACATTCCGGATTCAGATTTAGTCGAGTTATAGTAGATTTCTACTTCTGGTGCTAATCCATTGCCAACGGTATAATTTACCATCTTCGTGTAAAAGTCTTCTTCGTAGAAAATGACTAAATCAATTTCTTTTTGTTCAAGTTTCTCCATCAATTCATCTTTTGAATAGGTTTCTGTAATCAAACTAACATTGAATAGTGGATTATTTCGAATGGATTCTAGTTCCTTCGGCTCATTGGTAACATAAACACTGTAAACATGATTTTCATCCACTTCAAACATTTGTGAAGTCATATTCCCCATAAAGGAATAAAGTACATAGATCAATAACCCAGGAAGGATTAATGAAACCAACATACGTTTATCTGTAAAGAACCTTGTCAGTTCTTTTTTAATCATGGTAATAACATTCTTACTCATTTAAATCACCTCTAGATGCCTCATATAAATTGAAGAATAAATCTTCTAATGAGCTATCTTTCATAATATCATTAACATAGCCTTCATAAGCCATTTTTCCGTCAATGATGATACCAACTCTATCACATAGTTTTTCAACAAGTGAGAAAATATGTGTTGAAAGAATTAAGGTTTTGCCTTCTTTCTTTAAATCCAATAAAAAATCTGTAACAATCTTCGCAGTGATAATATCTAACCCGTTGGTAGGTTCATCAAAGATGATGATGTTAGGGTTATGAACAATTGAGATGACTAAAGAAACCTTTTGCTTCATACCAGTCGATAATTCTGAGACCTTAACTTCTCTAAACTCGTCAATTCCAAACTTTTTAAATAGTGCTTCTTTTCTAACTTTCGCAACTTCTTTATCTACATGGTGAAGTTCACTGAAGTAATCATATAGATAATTCGGGGTGAAAAAGTCCTCTAGTTTCAATTCACTGGTTAAGAAGCCTATTTTACTGTGTACCATATCTGGATCTTTTGATACAGATACACCATCCACAATCGCTTCCCCTTCATCCGGTTTAATTAAAGCAGAAATGATTCTTAGTGTTGTTGTCTTACCAGCACCGTTTGGCCCTAATAGCCCATAAATCTCGCCTTTATAAGCTTTAAATGATAAATGATCAACAGCTGTTTTACGTTTATCTTTCGTCTTTTGAAGACGTTGTTGTTTCTTGGATAGACTAAATGTCTTTACCAAATCTTTTACTTCTAACAATGCACTCATAAGTATCTCCTTTTAAAATTTTTTCATGTATACGGAACCAATGATCGAATTGAAAATGGTTTCTATCAAAAATAAGCCTGCAAGAATTGTAGAAACGACCATCGTTTCTTCAAAGAACCCAAAACCAATGATTCCAAAAATAGTTAGAATCATGTGGAAATAATACCCAGCGGTATACGTTTTTTCTCTAATCATAACCATACGTTCATCTTTAGCTTCTAACTCACTTTTCGCTAAATACTTTTTATTCTTACCCATTACTAAAGAAACAAGTATTAACGATAACCCAAATGACATAAAGAATCCTTTCAGATAATCTGTTAGAAACGGTCTGATAAAATCGATGCTAAAAAGCAGTAATGAGATTATACCAATAATCAACATTAAATTTAAATACTTCTTTACACTAAATGATCTCATTTAAATCTCTCCTTCTTCAACCATGAAAATTTCTTCGATTGCTTTATCAAAATATCTAGCAATCTTAAATGCCAATAATATTGAAGGGTTATACTTACCCTTCTCCAGTGATATGATGGTTTGTCTAGACACACTTAACGCATTTGCTAAATCTTCTTGGCTAATCATCTTATCTTTGCGAAGTTCTTCTAATATGTTCTTCAAGTTATCACTCCAATGTAAAACGAACTTTACATTCTCATTATAAATCTAACTTTTTGTAATGTCAAGCACACTTTACATTTATTTTTTTTCAAGATAAAAAAACTTTGCCATTTGACAAAGTTCTTGTTAGTTACTCTTTAAATATAGTACTGTCATCTTTTATAAATCCATAAAATGCTAATAAAGTCCGATTATGACTTGTTTGTCCCATATGATTCATTAAGGAAACTGATTGTTTTTAACATGAGGTTTTCAAGTTTATCTATGTTGATATCAGAGAGTCTCTTAATATAAATACATCCTTTTCCACGTGTATACTTCCCTAAACCTTCAAGTAAGTACTCATGATTTGGACTGCCAGAAAATACATATAATGATATGGCTGCTTTACGTGGAGAGAACCCGACTAATGGCCAATCTCCTTCTTGTTTACTGCGTTTTGATTTATAGTGATAGCTACCAAAGCCAATCATGGATGGTCCCCACATTTTGGGTGGGTATCCCGTAAGATTTTCCATGATCTCTATGAGTTTTAGTCTATCCATTCGTTTTTGGTCTGTATCTGCAAAATGGTTAATAAACTCTAAAACATCACCTTCATGTTGCTTAGTTTTCAATTCTGCCATTATAGTATCCTCCTCAAAATACAATCTATCCATAAAAATATTTCTAATTTTTCAGGGTTTATTTACACCCATATTTTTCTAGTTCATCATACCACGCTCCTAGAGGAATCGCCCTCATTTTACTACCAATTATATAAAAATAAAAGACTAAGAGAATAACTCCTAGTCTTAGTATACAAAAACCACAAATTTGATCTTCGAATAAATTTGTGGTTCTATCTAGTTTATTTCAATGAAAGCAATGTTACGCTCTCAACTTGTGCAGTGAAAGGGAACATGTCAAATGGTGTGATTGATTCGATGTTGTACACTTCTGACAACATGTTTAAATCCTTAGCGAGTGTAGATGGGTTACAAGATACATAGATAATCTTTTTCGTCTTTTGTTTGATTAAGAACTCACATAGTCTTTCTCCTAAACCTGTTCTAGGTGGGTCAAAGACAATGATATCTGGAGAAACCTTCTTTTGCTTGAGTAAAACTGCTACATCTCCTTTAAGTAAGTCGATGTTCTTATTGACGTTTTGAATGATGGTTTCTTTTGCACTTTGGTAGGATGCTTCAACAGATTCAATAGCGTATACGCGTTTCACATGTGGTGCGATATACTGTGCAATTGGTGCGATACCGCTATAGGCATCAACAACCACATCAGTTTTCTTGAAGTTTCCTAACTCAGTAATCTTATTGTAGAGTTGATTGGCTTGTCTAGGGTTTAATTGGAAGAAAGCATCTGGTTTAAGTGAGAATACAACATCATTTAAGACTTCATTAATTGTTTCTTTACCTGCAATAAGGTGTGTATCTTTGGTGAAGAATTCTCTTGATTTCAAGTCATCATTAATGACTGCATATACAGATACTATTTCTTTAATTTTTTCTACTAAATATGCCCCTAACTTAGTGACTTCTTCGTCTTTTTCTTTTAAGATAAACGTTACTTGTACTTCACCTGTAGCAAGTGCTTTTCTGATGATAATAAAGCGAACAGTTCCTGTTTTTGAAGTGTTGTTATAGGCAAGCATTTTACGCTTATCCATTTGATTTAGGATTAATGTGTAAAACTTATTGATGTCTTCTTCTTGAACTGGACAATCATTGATTTCTACTAAATGATTTGAGTTTGGTTTATACATACCAATGATGTTTTTACCTTGTTTGTATTGTAGAGGTAAAGAAGCTTTGTTACGATAATGAGTCTTGTCTGGAGATGCTACCGCTTGTTTAATCGATCTTAAGTCAAATGGGTTTTTGTAGTAACGTTTTAAAGCCTGAATGATTAAATCCCTCTTCAATACGAGTGTTTCTTTATAATCTAAGTGTTGAAGTTGGCATCCACCACATTCATGGTAAACTGGGCAAAACGGATCAACACGTTTTGGATTTCTTGTTTTAATATCGACAAGTTTAGCTTTATAGTAAGTGTTATTATCTTCTAATATTTCCGCAGTTATGGTTTCTAATGGTAAGGCAAAGTCTACAAATACTGCCTTTTTCTCGTGATATCCAATACCTTCTCCATTGATCCCTAGTTTTTTAATTTCTAAATCTATTATTGTTCCTGGTCTAAGTCTATTTTCCATTTTATATCACCGATTCAATTATACCACGCGAATAGAATATCTAACCCACAAACTAGAAAAAAACGGATGAAGTCATCATCCGTTTATATGGGTTATTTGTGTGAAATTCTGATAGTGTCTCTTGCAATCATGACTTCTTCATCGGTTGGAATGATGAAAACCTTGACTTTAGAGTCAGCTGTTGAGATTAGTCTTTCGCCTCTGAGTTTATTGAGTTCAGCGTCTAGTTTTACCCCTAATACTGCTAAGCGATCAATAATCATTTGTCTTAATACAGAGGAGTTTTCACCAATACCTGCTGTGAAGCAAATAGCGTCTAATCCACCCATGTAGATGTAGTAAGAACCGATGTAATCAGCGATTTGTTTAGCTTGAACATCGAATGCAAGTCTAGCACGTTCATTACCTTCTGCGATAGCTTGTTCGATGTCTCTGGCATCATTAGAAATACCTGAGATACCAAGGTACCCAGACTTCTTGTTTAGGATGTCTGTGATTTCTTGAGCAGATGCATTTAACTTATTAGCCATATAAGATGTGATAGCTGGGTCGATTGAACCAGATCTTGTGCCCATTGGGAAGCCTTCAAGTGGTGTGAATCCCATTGAAGTTTCGACGCAATGACCATTCTTAACTGCTGATAATGAAGCACCGTTACCAATATGACAAACGACAACTTTAGTATCTGTGGTACCCATTAGTTGGTTTGCTTTTTCAGATACATATTGATGGCTTGTTCCATGGAAACCATATTTACGAATGCCATATTTTGTATACCATTCATAAGGTGTTCCATATAAATAAGCGTCTTTGTCCATAGTTTGATGGAATGTTGTGTCAAATACTGCTACTTGAGGTACATTTGGTAATACCGCTTTAAAAGCTTTAATACCTGTTGCGTTTGCTGGGTTATGAAGAGGTGCCATTTCGCCTAAATCAATGATTTGTTGTAATACTTTTTCATCGATTAGTACGGAATCTTTAAACACTTCTCCGCCTTGAACAACTCTATGTCCAACGCCTTCGATTTCGTTGATGTCTTTAATTACGTGATGTTTGATTAGACCTTCTAGTATTAAGTTTACCCCAACACCATGATCCAAAATACTAGTTTCAACTACATGTTTTTCACCGTTGTATTTGATGGTGAATAATGCATTTTCTGATCCAATTCTTTCCACGATACCTGAAGCGATTTGTGTTTCACTTGGCATATCGAGTAATTGAAATTTAATGGATGAACTGCCCGCATTGACTGCCATTATTTTCATATAAGTCATTCTCCTTCTATTCTCACATTAATCTTAATATAAATTTAACTTTATTGCAAGTGAATAAACATAAATTATGAATATTTATTCACCTAGTAAACGAATCTAACTTTTTACATCAAATACCCATAAATTGCAATAAAATGTAATAAAGTTCCTAAAAAAACGAATATATGCCATACAAAGTGACTATACTTAAATACCCTAGAGAGTGCATAGAATATTACGCCAATCGTATAGGCAATACCACCTGCTAAAATGTAATAAAATGCGCTAGATGAAAAGGTGTATAATGGGCCAAATAGTGATAGACCACTCCATCCTAATAACAAGTAAAGCATCAAATGTGGCACTTTAAATTTATTAATTTTTATCGCTTTAAAGATGATCCCTAAAACGATTAAAACCCATTGACAAGTTAAAAAATACCAACCAAGTGGCTTATCGACAACCATAATGAATATCGGCGCGAATGTTCCACCGATTAACACATAAATGGATATATGGTCAAAACGTTTGAATACGCGTTTAACTTTTGAATCGTTTCTAAATGCGTGATAAAGGGTACTCATGGAATAAAGCGTAATAATCGATAATCCAAATACTAGACTACCAAATACCTCATAGCCATTTGTTGATTTTAATAACATCAATACTAAGGCAATAATTCCTAGTATCGCGCCAATTCCATGGCTAATCGCATTGGCGATTTCTTCACCTAAAGTTTGAGTCTTTTTCAATTGCATTAATGATTTCCTCTACTTTCGTTAGCGTATGTTCAGATTCCATAATCGGAACGTGAATGAAAAGTGTATTAGGGTTTCTAAGTAAAACCTTGTAATAAACGTAATTACATAAATACCTACCTGGATCAACAGAGATCTCTTCCGGTTTTAGAATAGATTCTAAAGCCAAAGAGGTCTTCAGTGTAATCCCATCTTCAATGATGACCGCATTCTTAATTTGGATGTTTCTATTATCCGGAATGCGCATATTGAGTTCGTTATAGGCATATTTCTCCGCTGTTACAAACTCTCTATTGGCCTCACCCAACATCATTATCCAGTCATATGACTCTAAGTTAATTTCGTCAAGTGCTTTAGTGGCCTCACTTACAGATACTGGTAAAACTATTTTAGAATAATGTTGATTTAATTTTTCCAAAATCTCTTCTGACTGATTTGTAAGTCTATTATCAAACGGTTCAAATGCAGTAATCAATGTCATTTGAACTGATCCAAGAAGTCCTTTCCTTTTAAAGTCGCTGGTTCTTCTTTAAATAATCCTTCAAACCCAGTTTGTCTTAAGACTTCAAATGATACCAATGCAACACAGTTTGATAAATTAAGACTTCTAATCTTGTCAGTGGTTGGAATTCTAAAACACGTATCAATATGCTCAGCTAGTATGGTTTTATCAACACCAGTGGATTCCTTGCCAAAAATAAGATAAACCGGACCTTCAAGTTTTGTGAAATCGAAGTCACTATAGGTTTTATGCCCATATCTGGTTAAGAAAAAATAATTGCCTGGATTTTTGGATTGAAAGTCGTGGTAGTTCTCATAGAGTGTATAGTCAAGATGAACAATATAGTCTAGTGCACTTCTTTTTAGATACTTTTCATCAAGAGAAAACCCAAGTGGTTTGATTAAGTGCAGTTTGGCATTGATGCCAACACAAGTACGCATGATATTGCCAGTATTTTGTGGGATTTCCGGTTCAAATAAGACGATGTTTAAATCCATATTATACTCCTTTTAGGTTTTTTAAAACCTTTTGTGCCGTGTCTTGATACCACGGCATATCGTATTTCATCAATGAAGCTTCAATCAGTTCATTGTATAATGTATTTTTTGTTTTGTTTAAGACTAATAGGGCATTTCTCATTAAAAGTGTTTTACCCTTCCAAAGGTATGCCATATTTCGATACTTTAGCTTGAATGCTTTGTCTGAAAGTGTGAATAGGTCAATAACCGATACTGCTTCTTTCCCTGACAACTCAAACTCTGGATGGATTTTTTTTCCTTTATTAATGTTTTTCGGACAAACCATTTGGCAAATATCACAGCCAAATAGTGCATAGTTTTTAGACATTTCAAACTCGGTCAGTGGACGTTTGGTTTGGTTAAAATGACTAATACATTTAGACATTTCATACCCAGACTCCTTGATTGCGCCAGTAGGACATGCATCGATGCAGATATGACAGTCCCCACAATCATCCAAAACCTCTAACACAAAAGGATTACTTAACTTCATATCAATGAAGATCATCCCTAAGAAGATGTAAGAGCCATACGTATCATTAATAATTAATTGATTCTTTCCAAAGAACCCTAACCCCGCTAAGACTGCAGCTAGTCTTTCATCATGTGGGTGATTATCTATTCCATAACTATAGTTGATAGGAGAGTCTTTAAATACTTGTTTAACACGGTTTGACAAAACCTCGTGGTAGTCTTGTCCAAATGTATAAAAAGAAGGAACTAAATGGGATAAGGAATGTTTAATGGTCCTTCTTGGATAGGAGAACCCAACAACAGCAATCGTGTCATAAGGAATATCCAAAGAGTCTTTTCCTTTCTTTTTAAGTGCAGACTGATAGGTTTCCTTATCAATCAAACCAAATAGATCAAAGGATTCACTTAATCTTTGTTTAAGTGCTTCTAATGTCATCTAAATGCACCTTTCTCTCAAAATCAATCTTAGTATAGAAATAGTGACCGACAAATAAAATGATTATATTAGATAAAACCATCGCATACCAAATACCCGCATAACCAACTTCGGTAGCATACATAAAGAATAAGACTAGTGGCACCCTAAGGATCCATAATCGAGTGAATGTCATCGCAAAAGCATATTTATTATTGCCTGAACCATTGAAGACAGATAAGTAGGTTTGGAATAAAGACATTAAAGGCTGCGTCCCCAAAATCCAAATAGAGTATTCAACGGTTACATCCACAATCGCTTTGTTTTTTGAACCTACGATGAACTCAGCAATTGGTTTTGAAACCGGAATGATCAGTAAGACACCAATAAGCATTAAGATTACGGATAAGTTTCTTGCCAGTTTATAAGATTCTCTAGCCCTAGTAGGGTTATTATTTCCGATATTTTGGCCGATATATGCGGTAGCTACAGAGCCAATTGCCATAACTGGGTTTAGTAGTAAAGACGAGATTCTGTTCCCGGTTGAAAAACCTGATGAAACCACATCACCATAACTTAGAATCATCGACTGAATCACCGCAAACCCTAATGAACTGAAGGCTTGTGCAGCAGCCGATGGCATTGCATATTTTGAAATTTCTTTAATGATAGGTATATCAAATCCAAGATCTTTAATCGTAAGTCTTGAATGTTTTTTACTAAAGAATAAGTCATATATCGCAAAGGGTACAATCACAATCTGGCTAATTAAAGTAGATAAACCTGCACCATGTATGCCCATATTAAACACACCAATGAAAAACCAGGTTAATACAATATTTAGTAAGATAGCAACCACAGATAATATCACGGGAGATAATGTGTCCCCACTTGCTTGTCTAATGGCTTGATAAGCTAAAAACACATAAACGAAAGCAAACTCGATAGATCGGTATCTAAAATAAACAATCGCAAACTCAAGTGTATGGCCTTTCGCACCCATCCAGCTTGCAATCAAAGGGGCGCCAAAGAATAATAAAGCGTTAACTACTAATCCAAGAACCACACTATAACTAATCAACTTACCACCATAAGTCCTAGCTAGATTGTCTTTACCTGAACCGATGTATTGGCTTATGATTCCAATACCAGCAATTCCTAATCCAACCCCTAGTGCGTTAAATATGTTATAAATTGGCCAGTGAATGTTAATCGCTGCTAAAGTAGATGCAATCACTTCTTCTGAGGCATCCATTCTCGCAAGGAAATAGGAGTCTACAATATCATGAAGTGACTTGAGCATGTTGCTAAAAAAAAGTGGCAATGCCAGTATTATTAGACCTTTTAGGATCTTAGAATCATGTAATATTAAATGTTTTCGGTCTTGTTTTTCGTTTTGCATTTCCATACCCTCTTTAAATAACATATTCATTATACATAATTAGTGACGTCGATTCAATCATATATATTTATATATGGGAAATATTCTTTTTCGATTATCGAATTGTTTAATTTATATTAATATTCTAACTAAATCGTCTATTACTACAAACGATTCTCTAATTAAGATAAATATCGTCATTAAGCCTTTCTTAATTAGTTTTTTTGGGCTATAATAGGTATGAAAGTGAGGCTTTATTATGAAACTAATTGATGATTATATTGATAAATTAATGGCCGGTTCCACCCCAGATAAACCGCTTTGGAACATTGAAGCCATTAGGCATGGTAAAACACCAGCTTGGAACTATGTGGATGGGTGTATGATGACATCTCTTCTGTCCTTATATGACCAAACAAAAGATGAAAAATATTATGAGTTTGTCGAGAATTTTGTCGATTACTATGTATTTGAAGATGGCTCATTAAGAGGCTATGAACAACATACCTATAACCTAGACGATATTTGTGAATCTAGAGTATTATTTGATTTGTTCGAAAGAACCAAAAAAGAAAAATACTCAAAAGCAATTGAACTTACCTATAGACATGTCTTAAGACAACCAAGAACAAAAGAAGGCAGTTTTTGGCATAAATTAATCTACCCTCATCAAGTATGGCTGGATGGACTATTTATGGCTCAACCTTTTTATACGCGCTATGAATCTTTACGTAACAATCAAAAAAACTACGAAGATATTTTAAACCAATTTAAGGTCGCAAGAAACAATTTGTTTGATGAAACCCATCAGTTATACTATCATGGTTATGATGCGTCAAGAACTGCATTTTGGGCAGACAAAACTACTGGATTATCACAAAACTTTTGGTTACGTGCTACTGGTTGGTATGTAGTAGCTATCACCGATGTTATCGGCTATTTGGATCCGTCATATGAACCTAGACAATCCTACTTCTTTCCACTCTTAAAAGAAGCGATTGATGGACTTTTGTCTTATCAAGACCAAAAATCTAAGCTCTTCTATCAAGTCATTAACCATCCGAATGAACCTCAAAACTATTTAGAATCCTCTGGGTCTTCCTTAATTGCTTATGCCATTTTAAAAGGCGTGAGATTAGGGGCATTACCTAAATCATATATCGAAAAGGGCCTGGAAATATTTGACGGAATTACAAAAACCTATATCACCAATAAAAATGGTGATCTAAACATGGGTGGCATTTGCCTAGTAGCTGGTTTAGGGCCAGACAATAATTTAAGAAGAGATGGCAGCATCCCCTATTATTTATCAGAACCTATTGTAGAGAATGATGCAAAAGGCGTTGGCCCTTACATCATGGCATATACCGAAGTCAAAAAAATTAGAGAATAATTAAAAAAACATCATCTGGGGATTATCCCTCCAAATGATGTTTTTTCTCTATTGTTTTTTAGAATACTGTTCAATTAAGTCTTGTTTTAAATCCCAAAGCCTTCTTGAAAGGTCCACATAATATGGATGTGGTTTTTCAAAACGTTTCACTTCTGCCCATAATGTGTTGATTTGGACTTCATAGTGGGCTTTAATCTCTTTTAGTGTTGGCTTATCATAGACAAATTTACCTTTAATGAAGATTGGTTCTAGTAATGAAACCGCTGTAAAGTTTGAGACCATTTTCTTCTTCCATGGGAAGTTTGGATCAAATAGTAAGTATGGTTTCTTATTATCGATGATTTCATCTTCTAAGGTAACCACGTCTGCGATAGCCATTTTCGATTCATTATCAAATAAACGGTATAGTTTCTTAGAACCTGGATTCGTCGTTTTGACAACGTTGTCTGAAAGTTTCATCTTTGGAATGAGTTTGCCATTATGGTTTAGTGCAGCAAGCTTATATACACCACCAAATACAGAATCACTTTTAGAAGTAATTAAACGTTCACCTACACCAAAAGCATCAATCGCTGCACCTTGTTCAACTAAATTACTAATTGAGTATTCATCTAGTGAGTTAGATACCGTGATTTTTGTATCTGTCAAACCTGCTTGATCAAGCATTTCTCTAGCTTTAATTGACAAATAGGCAAGGTCTCCACTGTCGATACGAATGCCTTTTAATGGATACCCATTTGGTTTTAAATAGTCTTGATATACTTTGATGGCATTTGGAACCCCTGAATTAAGGGTCGAGTAAGTATCCACTAATAACACTGTATCATTTGGATAAGTATGTGCATAGGCTAAGAATGCTTCATATTCAGAATCAAAGCTTTGAACATAAGAATGCGCCATTGTCCCTAATGCAGGGATGGAGAAGTCTCTGTCCGTAATCGTATTTGAACTTCCGGCTGCACCTGCAATGTAAGCGGCACGGGCACCAAAGGTTGCCGCATCATAGCCCTGTGCTCTTCTAGAACCAAACTCTAATACAGCTCTGCCTTTGGCTGCCGATACAATTCTAGATGTTTTGGTTGCGATTAAGCTTTGATGGTTAATCGTTAGTAATAACATGGTTTCAATCAATTGGCATTCAATGATTGGCCCTCTTACCGTTAAGACTGGTTCATTAGGAAAAATTGGTGTCCCTTCTTTAACTGCATACACGTCACAAGAAAATTCAAAGTGTCTCAAGTAGTCTAAAAAGCCTTCATCAAATAAATTTCTTGATCTTAAATAAGTAATGTCTTTCTCGGTAAATGACAATTCTTGAATATATTGGATTGCTTGTTCAAGACCTGCCATAATGGCATAACCACCCTCATCTGGAACCGATCTAAAGAATAAATCAAATACTGCTTCTTCGTTTTTATTATGAGCAAAATAGCTATTTGCCATTGTTATCTCATAGAAATCAATTAACATGGATAAATTTCTCACTGTATCCCTCCGCTTTAGGTCTATTATATCAAAAAACACTTCTTTCGTATGAAAAAAGTGTTTTCATTATTTGCGATTACAGTTGTCACCAACACAATATTCTGTCTTGGAGTGATTCTTTGGTCTTTCCTCATAATATAGGTCTTCAAGCATCTCTAAAAATACATAAGTAGGTTGCGCACCAGGTAGTCCGTATTTGTGATTTGCTACAAAGAAAGGAACGCCTTTAACACCGATTTTTTCTGCTTCGATGATGTCTTCTTGGATTGCATCATTGTGTGCTACAGAATGATAGCATTCAATAATTCTTTCCTTAGTGAGTCCAGCTAATAAACCGTACTTAATTAATACTTCTAAGGATCCAATGTTCTCACCAAGTTCAAAATGGGATTGATAGATTGCATTAATGAACAGAGTTTGTTGATCTTGACCGTGAATTTCTTTTAGTATCTTATGTGCAAAAAGGGTAGTTGTTGGAATCAAATCTTCAAAATTCATTTTAATCCCATCTTCAAAGGCCATTTGTGCCATTCTGTTTTGAATATTAGTTGCTTCTTCTACACTAATGTCTTTGTGATTTGCTAATACCTCTGCGCTCGATTGAGTTTCTTCTGCCGTGATATAAGGTTGTAATAGATAGCTTTTATAAGAAATGGTAACATGAGAATCTTTTTTTAGTTTTTTAAGGGCATCTTCAAAGCGTTTCTTTCCGATGTAACAAAAAGGACAGCTGAAGTCTAGCCAAATATCGATATGCATAATTACCTCCTATATTGATTATAGTGAATCCAAACATAAAAGACAAAAGATTTACCCTACAAGCGCCATTTAGGTTATAATTAGACTAGGTGATTATAGTGGAAAAATTAATACGCTTCTTAACACATAGAATAACCATTGTTGGTATTTTAATCCTTATACAACTATTTGTGTTTGGATATTTAGTATTATCCGCATCTAGATATGCAAAACCTGTGCTTTACACGTTAGAAGTTCTAAGTTACGTGGTTGTTTTTTTTGTCATAATCTCAGATGAATCTCCAAATTATAAAATAGGTTGGATCATCCCAATATTGGTTGCGCCAATATTTGGTGGGTTCTTCTACATTCTCTTTAAACAGCATAAACTTTCAAGAAAAGTTCGAAGTCTATTCATTAAGATTGACTCTGCAAGAAAAGAAATACTTCCTAATCAATCTAAATTGTTATCAATGTCAGATCCACTCATCAATAAACAAGTTGTTCATCTTCTAAATGATCACTGGCCTTTATATCAAAATACTAAAGCAACATTTATCGCTTCTGGAGATCAAAAGCTTATTCATTTATTAGACATACTAAGAAAAGCTGAACACTATATTTTTATGGAGTATTTCATTGTCAATACTGGACAAGTATGGAATGACATCTATGAAGTGCTTAAAGAAAAGACGAAACTAGGTGTGAAGGTTGTCTTAATCTATGATGATTTTGGTAGTTCCCTTAATCTTCCCAATCGTTTTGATAGAGACTTGAGAAAGCATAATATAGATGTCATTAAATTCAATCCGATGAAACCTAGACTTAACCTGATGATGAATTACCGTGACCACAGAAAAATAGTCGTGGTTGATGGCAAATATGGGCTTACTGGTGGCATGAACATTGCGGATGAATATATGAATCTAAAAGAACGATTCGGTCATTGGCAAGATGCAGCAATATTGCTCGAAGGTGAAGCAGTTCACACTCTAACTCAAATATTCTTACAAACTTATCAGATATACCGAAAAAATGTGGATTTTAGTCTATATCAAACCAAACATTCAGTTCTTGATAATGGCTATGTAATCGCATTTGCTGATTCTCCTTTGGATAAAAACCCTGTTACAAAACATACATACATGCAAATGATTCAGTTTGCCAAAAAGCAAATCATCATCACAACACCCTATTTCATTATTGACCAAGAACTACAGACAGCGCTGAAACTGGCTGCATTATCTGGTGTTAGAGTCGATATAATTGTTCCAGGCATTCCTGATAAAAAGTATGTTGCTGTTGTTTCCGAACACTATTATCAACTGTTAATCGGATTACCAAATGTGTCTATCCATAAATATAAAAAAGGATTCATCCATTCCAAAATCTTGTATGTTGATAATGAGGTCGCAGTTATCGGAACGACAAACTTCGATTTTAGAAGCTTATACTTACACTTTGAAAACTCTGTGTGGCTATACAAATCAGATGCACTCATCGATATGAAACAATACCTTGATGAGTCCATGAAAGCCTCCGTACTCTTAACTCAAAGTGATTTAAACAAACGAGGTGTAATCTACAGACTGTACCAAATGGTTTTAGTTGCCTTCTCTCACTTACTATAACAAAAGCCTCCTGTAATGGCTCATTACAGGAGGTTTTTTATTAGAAATTGCGATTGGTTGTTTTATCTAAATGAGACTTGAATGTTTCATAAATCAAACCTTGACCCTTTTCGTTTAGATGCATACCATCTAAACAATATAAACTTTCGACATCTCCTTGTTGTTCGATGGCTTCTCTTAGAGGAATAACCTCAACCTGATAGGCATTTGCGAGTTTAAGTATCACTTCATTATAAGCTTTTTGATGTTCATAGATTTTTCTCTTAGTCCCGAGAAAACTCAAAATGCTATCTTTGTCACGATTTTCAGAGATAAAGTTATAAAATAAATTATGATCTAATGGTGGGATGCTAACCAATACAGGCGTAATACCTTGAGTTATCAAACGCTCGATTAGGCCACTTAGTTCTACTTCAAAGATATCTAGAGGTGTTTTGGTTTGATGAATCCCATATGGATTTCGACTAACTTCATCCCAATTGTAATCACAGTCATTTCCACCAATTTCTAGAATGATTTTACTGTTGGTTTCAAGCGTGTCTTGTTCAATGATTCGTTTTGCTTTTTCTATGGTTAATCCAAACTTGGCATAATTTTCTAGTGTATATCCATGTTCAATCAATTGATTGATTCCAGACTTCTTTAATAACATGTGTTTCTTTTCTTTTTCATCATAGATAACACCTTTTAACAATGAATCACCAATAACTATAATTTTACTCACAAGCTCATCTCCTTTATATTTATATCATCTAGTTTTCAATACTAGTATACAACATAACAAAGACTATTTCAAGAGAATGATACTTTTTTATTGTTTTTTTAATAATCATGCTATAATATTTTTGGTGATACTATGAATGAAATAAAGTCATTATTCGAATTACTCGAAATGTTTAAGACGCCTAGCTACGATAAAATACCTGATATTGAGTTGTATATGGATCAAGTGTTGACCTATATCAAAAAACAACTTCCACCAGTTAAACCTCAAGATAAAGAGATTTTGACTGGTTCTATGATTAACAACTATGTTAAAGACAACGTCATTAAAAATCCTAAGGATAAAAAGTATGACAAAGATGCAATAGCTCTTCTAATCATGGTTGCGAACCTAAAGAGGGTTTTACCGATTTCTGATATTAAGCAAATCTTCCAACAAAAAGATGGGTTTACAGAAAATCTATATGCAATATACCAAAAACAACTTGAAACTGTCATCAAAGACATTGAGTCTGCTGGCCCATGGGTAAACCATAACTCTGAGCTCGATTTAACAGAGATTGCATTATCACTTGCTGTGGATGCTTCTATCAAGTCGTACATCGCTCATGTGATTATTAGCGGGACAAATCCAGAACCTGTGAAAGAAAAGAAGAAAAAAGAACCTAAAGACAAAGAAAAAAACGTTCAGGCCTGAACGTTTTTATATTTTTCAAGGGCATTACCAATGGTGTATACCTTATATTCGCTTGTTTGACTCTTAAGCCAGTTTAGAAGTTTTCTTGCTTTTGAATTACTTTTAGTTAAGCTAATCATACGGAGTAAATCTGACTCATAATAAGGATGATCATAGTCTTTTAAAGTCTTAATGTGTGTCGCCCTATTTTCATCTTCTTTGATGAATCTAAAAAATGCTTTTAGAAGTTCAGGCGTTGGTTGAGTTAATAACATTGGCGCTTTATTCTCAATAATAGAAGTCATTTCATAGAGTTTATTTGCTTGTTGGAGTTTCATATAGCGAACGAACTCTTTTTTTTCTGGATCGACTTCTTTCCAATTATCAAGCATTTCCAGTAAGGATATACGCCATAACACTCTGTTGTGACTCTCTTTTTTTATGTTTAAGTCCTTAGAATAGTTGTCCTTTATCTTTTGTAGTAATCCATAATCAAAGGTATCTAATAGTAGGGTTTCATAAAATTGTAATGCCATATTCGATAATTCACTAAAGATGATATCTTTCGATAGATGCGAATAAACTTCATTAATGATGACACTAGCTTCACTACGATAGTCATCAATTAAATCCAATGTATCTATTTTACGGTATCTAACTTCATGCATTTTCTTGTTGAAAAAGTGTGTTTCATAGACAATCATTTTCATACTTGTCTGATCTAAAGACATGGTTGAAAACCCGACTCCACCAGTTTGATAGGTTCGGTGGGTTGGATGACCGACAATATCATTTCTAATATACTTAAGTTCATGCAGGTTTTTGTTCATGTTGATGTTAATTGAGTATTTATGGCTCATCGTAATTCGAGTCATATCGTATAACGCGTCAATTGAGACAAACAAGTTTTGAAGTAATCCAAAGATATTTATTAATAATTTGGGCGTATTTTTTTCGGTTAACTGGTCTAAAAAAGCATTATTGATGTGTTCGGATTGCTTCAGTGCCTGTATACAAGCGATCAGTTTGTAGTAATTTTGAGTGTCTTTCTCAAACCCATTCATCGATTTGATTTTATCGAGTAGTTCGATGCTCACACTACCACTCCTTTGATTTTATTAATCATAGATAACTCATCCATCTTCTTTCTTGAATCCAATTGATAGATTGGTGAATACTGCTTCAACTTATGTAAATCCTTATCTTCTAATCTGTCGAAAACCAGTCCTATGCCATGATGTTCAGCATATTCTTTTTGAGCAAATAGATAATCAAAGACTTTGATGTCATCGAGTTTAAAACGGTCTGTCAAATGCACAAAGTGAATGTCTTTAATCATATAATTAAATGACTCAACACCAATATGAATACCTAAATCAGACAGTTCTTTCAACCTTAGAAAATCTAGGTCAGATAGACGGTCAGATTTAATTCTAAGCTCATATAATGTATAAGGCAAATCATGCTGTTTCAACAATCCGATGAAAAAAGGATTAAACTCTTTGGATCTAACCGTTTCTTCATCAATATCAATTGAGAGCCTAATGTACTTACCGGTTTCTTTTTCGAGTTTTTGAAGAAACTTAGCACTGGTTTTCAAAATATATCGGTCAAATCTTTCGATGATTGAGCGTTTTTTAGCAATTAGACTGTAATAGTTAGAATCCACAATTAAATTAGGAACGCATGGATAAACTGAATATCCAAACACTTTATTGGATTGAAGATGAATAATTGGCGAGAATTGAATTTCTAAGGACTCATTCATAACGCCCATGTTCATTTGTTCAATAATCGAGAGTTCAAACTGTTCTTCTTTGTAATCTTCAAAATCAAAATAATGATAGAACGATTTTTGGCCACGTCTTTTAGCTCTTTCCAGGGCTAGACCCAAGAAGCTATATAGTTTCTCAGATTTGGTTTCTGTTGTATTAATTGGATACCTAATGACCCCTGAATTGAAACTGAAGTGTTCATTAATGCCATCAGAATGGGCGATAAGTGCTTCGCCGTAGTCCCTCATCGCTTTTTCAACTGCTCTAACATCATTAATCGGCAATACGATTAGTAACTTGTTGTTATCAAACAGGTAAACATCTTGTTTAAAGTGGTTAAGATGTGCTTCGATAAAGTGTTTAAAGAAACTATCGACTTTGGATAATCCATATAGGGCTTGAATGTTTTCAAGGCCATTTAACTCTGTTAATATGAAAGTAGTTTTTTGATTGGTAAAAAAAGACAATTTTTCCTCAAATGCAAATCGATTGGCCACGTTGTTCTTTTGGTCAATTAAAGCCGTTTTTAGTAAGTTATCTTCGTAGTTCTTTTGTGAGGTAATATCTTTAAACTTGCTTAGGATGATGCGTTTATTATCGACGATGATAAGCGTGGATGTTTCTTCAATATCCTTATCTTGATACTGATAGTTAATCGTCGATTTCCCCGTAAGGGTGGATAAGAAGTTTTTATATCGAATTTGGTCTTCGCCTCGTAGTTGCTGATTAAATGCTGATATTGGCGCATACTTTGGAAAATCAAATAGTTTAAGTGCTTGTTTATTAAATCGCATTAAGTCGTCTTCGACTACGCGATATGCTGTCAAATCACTTTGATATATGGCTTTAAATAGGTCTTTTTCAAGTTCTAAAGAATGAAGAACCAAATCTTTTTTGATTACGTTAAATACCAATACAGATAGCATGTTGAAGAAATCATCTTCAATAAATACATTCTTTGTTTCAGTTTGATAAAATACGATTGACCCTGTTGAATCATGATAAGTATAAAGTTGATTGATATGATCTTCATAAGGTTTTCCAGTGAGGACATCAATTGGCCATCTTACGAGGGTACGTGATTCAATGATGTCTTCCTGTCTATCAAAGGCTACATGCAAAACACTCTTAAAAAAATGTTCTTTTAACAAGGGTTTTTCATATAGTCTTCCCATTTTATAATGGTATAGTTTGTCAGGATCGACGTATATTACAGCTTCTTTAAATGGGTATTTCTTTTCAGCAATCATCAATAATTGACGTATTTTCTCTCTTAATCCTTTTATTTGATAGATTTCGATATCCTTATTTAAGAGTGAACGGATGTAATCAAATGCCTCAGACTGTTTAACTTTATTAACTTCAATGATTTTTTCTTTGATTTCTATTTTAAATGGTTCTGATTCTAGTTCTTCTTTTTTAATCTGTTTAGGTTTAACAGGGGTGTCGATTTTAGGTTCTTGTTTTTTAAGAGACTTCAGTTTTTTTGAATAGTTTTCTAAGGATAATTTATCGTTTTGCCTCTTATAAACATCGATTAATAACTCATAAATCTTTTTTTGTGTTTCATAGTCTAATTGTTCAAAACGATGCTCATGTTCAACTTCGTACAAAGAAGCCTGACGATACTTATCAGAAAGAACATAGAGTTTTAAATAATAGTAGTCAAAGCTAGCATCCGTTTTACCTTCAAGAAGTTTTTCAAGCATTACGACATCAGCTTTTTCAACATAGATGTCTAACTCTATTTTTTCTAGTCTAAATCTGGTTTGTGGGTCAAGTTTAGTATTTTTAAGTGAGTTAATGCTTAAAAGTGCTAAATCAAATTCATGATTGCCTATATACTTATCGACTTTTTCAATTAAGAAATTCGATTTAATTTCATCAGGCAACACTTCTTCTAGTGCTTGATCAATTAACTCAAAATAAGGCATATTAAGTGCTTTATGGAGCTTGATTAAGTCTAGATAATACAAATAGTGCTTAAGAATAGGCAACGTCTTTCTGCGTTGATTAATGGCTTCAATCGCATTATCATAGTCTTTCTTTTCAATATATGCATCGACGGTTTGTCTTAGTGCTTTTTCATAAAGAGGATCGTCTTGTCGGTTTTTTAAAGATGTCATAATATGCGTCAATAGTTGTATAGCAGTATCTGAGTTGCCATATTCAATCAATATATCAGCATAAAAAGATTCTACTAAGAGAATCTCATTTAAGTCGTGTGTTTCGGCTAGAAAAGCCTCTATTTCTTTAAAACTCTCTTCAGTTTTCGGTAGTTTCAATAGGGCTTTAATGTTCATTTGTTATACCTCGTGGTATTCTTTTTCCAGTTGTGTAGCTTTTTCTAAGTATTTTAAAGCAACCACATCAAATGGGATATGCAATTTTTCAGATAGACCGATTTCATGTTTGAAGGTTGCTACTTGATGCCATTGTAGGGTTTGAAACATACGGTAGAAAATCAGTTTCTTCATTTCTTCTTTGGTTGGTTTTCTACCCAAATATACATCCAATAATGCTTTAGCATCACTGAAATCCATGTTTCCAAAACATGCTATATCATAATAAGGATCGTTATTTCCTGTGAATTCAAAGTCTACTACTAGGGCGCGTTTGTCCGTAATAATGAAATTAGATGGTTGTGCATCTCCGTGACAAAGTACTAAAGGATCATTCTTATAAAGTTCATATAACTTTAACCAATGGTCTTTTAATACAAAATAGTTATCATTATGAGTATGGTTCAACTTCTCATACTTCTTTAGTCTACCAATCATATCGTAATCATTCAACGCTTTTAATCCAGATCTGTGAATTACTTTTAGTGTATTTGATACAGCTTCTAAGTGATTATGTCTATCGAGTGTCGATAAAATTACACCTTCCACATACTGTGCGACTTTAATCCCAGAGACCAAATCTAAATAAACAGTATGATTCGTTATCCCCAGTGGTTCAACCAGTTCGATATTTTTAAGCTCAATACCACGATCGACAAAGTTTTCTGCCTTTTCACCAGGTAATCTGAATGTGTATTTTGTGCCATCTGCCTCGATGACATAAGTATAATTACTCATCCCACCTAAAAGTCTATGAACAATACGCACTTCTTTGTTCAGTATTTGACTTGCTTTTTCAATAATTAACGTTTCCATTTTATACTCCTTTTTTTAAAACAATTTGACCATCTTCATAAATCGCATATTCAGGAATAATGTTGGATATTGCGCCTGGATTAATCAATGTTATATTTTTATAATTTGTTATTTTTTGAACATGTGTGTGACCATAAATGACGTAATCCACTTTGAGGTTTAAAGCGAGATCAATCAATTTATCCAAACCATACTTAACGTTTTCAGTATGTCCATGTAGTACCAAAAAGCTTTTGTGGTCAATGGTTTTTACAATGTGAATCGGCAATTCTAAAAACCGATCAGCATTTCCACTAACGGCTTCAATATGCAATTGGTCGTACTCTCTTTGAGTAATCACTAAATCACCTGCATCTAGGTGAAGGTCTCTATCTAAGTGTAGATTTTGAATCATTGATAAACGATCAAATCTACCGTGGGCATCAGATGTGATTAGGATTTTCACTTGAATGACTCCTTAACCAAATCTAGCGCAAGTGCTCTATGAGATATCGTATTTTTGGTTTTCGTATCCAGTTCTGCTAAAGTCTTATCCATTCCGGGAATATAGAATACTGAATCATATCCAAATCCGTTTGTGCCTCGCCTTGACGTTGTAATCAATCCATCCAAACGGCCTTTGAAGCTTTGATAGCTTTGGTCCTCAGGGTTGTAAATCACAATGACCGTCATAAAGTAAGCATCTCTAAACTTAGACCCATTTAATTCGTTTAAAAGTAGATCAATATTCGCTTCATCGCCTAAACCTGAATATCTTTGAGAAAATACCCCTGGTGCACCATTTAAGGAAGTGACGCATAGTCCTGTATCATCTGCTAAAGTAAGCATGTTATGTTTCTTTGCGAAATAACTGGCTTTTAACAGTGCATTTTCAAAGAATGTGTCCCCAGTCTCTTTGACATCATCAAAATCTTTAAGGTCTTTTAAAGAGATGATATCAAAAGAATCCTTTAAAATCGCTTCGATTTCTTTTTTCTTAAACTCGTTTTGTGTGGCAACTAACAATCGCATAAGAACGCCCCTTTTTGTTTTTTATTATATCACAAACTGAGAAGAAAAAAATCAGTTAGAAACTGATTTAGTGTAAGATACTTTGGAATTTTGAAATACGATCATGTTTTCCAAGCACGATGACAATGTCTTTACTGCGAAGTTCACTATCGGCTTTAGGTAAAATTACATTCTTACCTCTCTTTATTAGTAGAATGTTTACATCAAAGCGATTTCTAACATCAAGATCAACGACCTTAGTACTCTTAAACGTTTCGCTGATGAATATTTCATAGACACCATAATCATCTGTAATATTATAGTAGTCTAATACGTTATCAGACAATAGTCTTCTCGCCAAACGTTTACCTGCAGATTTCTCTGAAGATATTACTTCGGTTGCTCCAACTTTTTCTGCTACTTTTGCATGATAGTCATTGTCAACTTTGACAGTGATTTTATCTACTTTTAAATCCGCAAGAATCATGGTAGTTAAAATACTATTTTCAACGTTACCCGGGATTGAGACAATCGCATGGTCAGCATGCTGAGCACCAATTTCTCTTAATACGTTGATATCAGTTGAATCTCCAATTACCGCATTCTCAACAAACGAAGTAACTCTACTTATAGCTTCTTCTTTTCTATCTAAAGCGATTACGTCAGCACCCAGGCTGGTTAATTCTTCACATAAGGCTATTCCAAATGTGTCTAGACCTATGACTAAATAGGTTTTTTTCATATTATCACATCCGATAACATATTATCACAATTTCTGGAATATATCAAAAAAATTCAAAGAACTATAGTATAATAGTAATAGTTTATTTAGGAGGATTCATATATGAAAATTGACGGCGAAGACAAAATTATAAACTTTGATGAATTATTCGTTGAAGAAAAACCGGTTAATGTAGTGATGGTTAATCGCTACGAGAAACCAAAAGCAGCTTTACTACTTGTAATCTATTTCTTGGTTACAATGGTGCTAGCTGGATTAGTTCAACTCGGGATGTTATCTTTAGAATTAGGAACAAAAACCATTAATGAGACCCAAAGTATGTTTGAAAATGTTGAGGCTTCTACATATAGCATTGGTTACTTATCCAAAGCATCTTATGAGCTTTATAAAGCTGACTATGAGAACATCGAAGTACTATACGAAACAGAGGCGTTTGTCGTGTTTGCGAACAAAGGCAATCAATTTTTATCAGAGTCTTATGAAGCAAATCAAATCACTTCAATCTATGAGGATATTAATCCGAAATGGCCGATTAAAGATGGCTATCATATGTCCATCAAACGGTTCTTAGGCGATGATAACAGTGCTTTTCTTGAAGCATTTGAAATAGACTTGTCAGATGGAACCTATTACTATCCTAAAGAAGCCACTTACTTTACTAACAACGCAAACGCAGTACTAAACTTCATAATTTATGTGATGTTAGCTGCGAGTCTAATCCCAATTACGAAAAAATCACTGGTCGAAGAATTTAAACAACATTTCCCAAGAGAAAACATTGCAAAAGATCTTGGTTATGGTTACTTAACAATGATTCTTGTAGCTTTTTTTGCAAACATTATCGTAACGATTATTAGTAATGGCTTTAAATACTTGCCAGAACAAGCCTTGAATCAGCAGGCGATTGAGTCTTCATTTAAATCTCAGTATGGGATTTTGATTCTAGCTGTTACCGTAGTATTTGCCCCAGTAATCGAAGAACTCATTTTTAGAAAATCATTATTTTCATTGATTAAAAATCCGAAGATCGCGATTGTTGTTTCATCATTGCTATTTGGGTTAATCCATGTTGTCGCTGAAACATCCGTTTTGGGATTTGTTACAAACTGGATTACCTATAGTGCGAGCGGATTAGCGCTAGGCTATATTTATATAAAAAACAACCACAACGTTTGGTCCAGCATCATGGTTCATGCTTTATACAACTTTGTGGCTGTTCTGATTATGATTCTTTAATTTTTTTGACGAATACGATGAGTTTTTCTTTAGACGCATAGTCAACTGCATAAAGATTATAAGCATCTTTTTGATCTTTAATCCCTTTGAGTAAAACTTCATTCAGTAGTAGATAATCCTCTTTGAGTACAGCGTACCTAAGGGGATTTTTCTTTATATGACGTTGATAGACTGAGCTGTTTGAATAGGTTTCTAAAATATCTGCCATATCGAAATGCCCTATTTTTTTAGAATACTCCAGTGGGGTTTCTCCAAATCTATTTTGGATATCCACATAAGACCCTTCTTCTAACAGAAGATTCAACACATCCACTTTACCACTTCTAATGGCACAGAAGAGTGGCGTTTCTTTTGAGTTATTTTTCAGATATGGATTATACTTGTCTTTTAAAAGGTAAGAAACGACATCGACATTACCTAATTCAGAAGCGATATGAAGTAATGTGTTTCTGTTTTGATCAGGATCTTTAGATTTACATGTTAAGTTCTTGAGAATAAACTCAAAAAATGTGATGCTTCCACTTTTGATTGCATAATGAACTAAAGAATGTCCTTCATTGGTCTTTAAATCCGTTTTAGAGCCACTTTCCATTAATAACTTAATCATATCTGTATCTGCTCTCAAAGCCGCTAAATGGATAGGTATTTCACCTTTTTTATTTTGAATATTCACGTTAGCGTATTTTTTAATCAGTTGCTTTGCAATGGTCATCTTACCTTTTTTTGCACAATCAAAAAGGGCAGATTCTCCATTAGAATCCACTAAGTTAACATCGATATCATTGTCTAGTAAATAACTGATCACTTGAACAGAGCTGGTTCTGACTGCATAATGCAATAAGCTTTGTCCTCGTTCATCTTGTTGATTTAAGTTTACAGGATTATTAAAAAAATAAAAAACATCATTAGTTAATGCTTTCATGAAAGCTTCCGTCATAGTATCACCAAAATTATTATAACATAATAAACGGGCTACCTTAGCCCATGTTTATTGGTTTTATAAGGAATTCACTAAATAAGAAAAAAGTGGACTAAAAAAAGTCCACAATAAAAAAACTAGTCTATCTACAAAAGAAAAAAAGTCCCCTTATAAGAGACTTTCACTTGATTATTTTACAGCGTCTTTTAAAACTTTACCAGCTTTGAAAGCAGGAGTTTTTTGTGCAGGGATATGAATCGTTTCACCAGAACGTGGGTCACGGCCTTCTCTTTGAGCACGATTACGAACTTCAAATGTTCCAAAACCAGTTAGTACTACTTTTTCGCCATGTTTGCCAAGACTTTCAGCAACACTTTCAACAAATGCATTTAAAACTTCTTCAGCAACTTTTTTTGTTACTTGTGATTTTTCTGCTACTACAGCGATTAATTCTGTTTTGTTCATATTGAACCTCCTCTTGTCTTTATATCGCCATTATATCACGCTTGTTTTTGATATGCAATAAAAATTATGCAATTTGTTAACTATTTTATTGATAATAGTGCGAAAAAGTGCCTTTCGGCACTCATTTTTTACTCAATTTTCTCACTTTTCAGTGTACGCGTTAATAATTGCGTGATAGCGCTATCAACGGACATGTCTTCATAAATTACTTTATAGGCAACCTCAATAATCGGAAGTGATAAACCTTTATGCTTCGCTAGTTGATGTAAAGCTAGAATTGATCTAACCCCTTCAATCGTTTGTTTTTGCTCAGCATAGATTTGATCAAGGCTCTTACCTTTACCAATTTCTTTACCTGCTTTAAAGTTTCTTGAGTGTTCACTCGTAGCTGTAACAATTAAGTCACCGATACCAGTTAACCCAAATGCACTTTCTTTTGTTCCACCATAGGATTCAATCACGCGAACCATTTCAAGGATACCACGTGTGATTAATGCTGCTCTTGCATTTTCACCCATGTCTAAACCCGTCGCAATCCCCGATACAACAGCGATTGCGTTTTTAACTGCGCCACCTACTTCGCATCCAATTAAATCGGTTGAACGGTAGACTCTCATATACGTTTCATTCGAGAAAACCGTTTGCAGTTCAGTAGCAAGTTCTTCATCGCTTGAAGCGACTGTAAGCAACGTTAGTTTACGTTTTATGACTTCTTCTGCATGAGATGGTCCAGTCAACACTGCAAATCCTTTTAGATTTTTTGAAGAAACAACTTCAAAAACTATTTCTGAGACACGTTTTTGTGTGTCAGGTTCGATGCCTTTGGATACGTTAATGAAATACTTAGGTTTATCTAACAAATTGTTAATGGTTGTCAACAAACCACGCATTACCTTTGTTGGTACTGCTAATACGATATAATCTGAATAATTGAGTGCCACCGATAAGTCATTGGTTGCTACCAGTGACTCTTGAAGAGGCAAATCAAAGAAAGGGTGTATGTGTTTTTCATTGATGACGTCAACAAACGATTGATTGATGTCATAGATCATTACATCATGTCCATTATCAATTAAAAGTTGCCCTAGGGTTGCACCCCATGCGCCACCACCGAGAATAGCTAACTTCATCTTTAGTCCTTCTTTCTAAATATGAGTTTGATTGGTGTTCCTGTAAAATCAAACGCTTTTCTAAATTGGTTTTCTAAATATCTTTGATACGAGAAGTGAACGAAATCTGGGTCATTCACAAATATAACAAATGTTGGGGGTTTAGTCGAAACTTGTGTAACATAAGAAAACTTAGCCTTTCCTCTATTAAAAATAGCAGGTGGATTCATCGCAACGCTATCTACCAATATGTCATTGATAACATTGGTTGGAATACGTTTGTTGTAGTTTTCAAATGCCTTATTAATTGCTGGATAAATCGTATCGATACGTTTAGATTCTTTTGCTGAGACAAAAACTACTTCAGCATAGCTCAAGAATTTGAATGTATCATAGATGGATTGAGTCATCTTATTCATAGTTTTTTCATCTTTATTGACGATATCCCATTTATTAACAACGACAACACTTGCTTTGGCATAGTCTTGGACATAACCGGCAACGTGCATGTCTTGAGCGATTATGTCTCTAGAACCATCGACAACTATTAGTGCAACATCGCATCTTTCGATGGCTTGAAGTGCTCTTAGGACTGAGTACTTTTCAGTACTTTCATATACTTGTCCACGTTTCTTAATACCGGCAGTATCAATGATTGTGTATTTGACATCATCTTTTGTAAATGGTGTATCAACTGCATCTCTAGTTGTCCCTGCAACTTCGCTGACGATGGTTCTTTCTTGTCCAAGAATTGCATTGGTCAAACTAGATTTACCAACATTAGGGTATCCAATAACAGCCAACTTTATTGAGTCATCTTCAACTTCAATATTATCCTCAGGCATTTTGGCAACAATCGCATCCATTAATTCACCAACCCCAATACCGTGGTTGGCAGAGATTGCGATTGGATCGTCAAATCCTAATGCATAGAATTCATAAATCGATTGTTTTAAATCTAGGTTATCGACTTTGTTAACTGCAACAATAACATCTTTATCCGTTGGATATAAACGTTTAGCGATGTATAAATCATCATCTGTTAACCCTTGTCTAGAGTCAACAACAAAAACAATCAGATCAGCTTCTTGAATCGCGACTTCTGCTTGTTGTTTGATTTGTTCTAAAAAAGGGGCATCGCTAATTTCGATGCCCCCAGTATCAATCACTGCGAAACTTTTTGTTAACCATTCTGTTTTGGCATAAATGCGGTCACGCGTTACACCAGGAGCATCATTAGTTATGGACAATCTTGAACCTATTAAGCGATTAAACAGGCTCGATTTTCCAACGTTAGGACGACCTACAATAGCTACTTTAAATGGCAAAGCCATCACCTCATTTATTTTGTCTTTTTGTCTTTAAGTACGTTTCCGAAAAGATCACCTAAGGTTGTTGTAGCCTCTTCTTGATCATTTAGGAATGGTTCGTACTCGCTACGAATATGTTCTTCAGTTACCTGTTTAATTGAAAGCTTTAAATGCCATTCTTTCGGATTGACTTCAATTACTCTTGCAGTGACTTCATCATTAATTGCAAATAAATCTTCAATCTTATGAACTCTGTCCACTGATAATTCTGATACAGGGATGAATCCAATAACGCCTTTGGCTTCAACATTCATACCTTTATCTGTGATGATTTCAACAACTTTTGCAGTTACGTCTTCACCTTTTTTGAAAGTTACATCTTTCCATGGGTTATCTACCATGGCTTTTCTTGATAAGCTAATCTTGCTCTTTTTAACATCGATGCTTAAAATAGCAGATTCTACTTTGTCACCAATTTTTACGAAGTTTGCAAAGTTATCATTTGGATTCCATGAGTATTCGCTAGCGTGTAATAATCCTCTAACGCCGTCTTCAAACTCAATGATGATACCGAATGGTAGCTTTTGAACGACTTCACCAGTAACAGTTGAGCCTTTTTTATGGTTTTCAGCAAAGATTTCAAATGGAGTAGGTAATAAAACCTTACGAGATAAGTCTAGTCTCATACCTTCTTTTTTGATAATCTTAACTTCGATTTGTTGTCCAAGTTCTAATACATCAGCGATGTTTTCAATGCGTTGATGAGAAATTTGAGAAATTCTCAATAAACCTGCAACATGTTCAAAACGAACGGTTGCAGCATGTGGGTCGAGTCTTTCAACTGTGCCTACTAATACGTCGCCTGTTTTGATGTTGTCGATTTCTTCTTTTCTAGCTTGTTGTCTTTTTTCTAATTCTTGTTGACGTTTAGCTTCGAAAATTTGTTTTCTTGAAGCAATCAATCTTGGTCTGTTAACAGAGCCTTTTACTTCAATTAGGTTTACTTCTAGGTTTTGACCCTTAAGGGATGCTTTTTGATCAACAAGTTCGCGGTCCAAAAGGCCAAATGGTAAAAATATATCGAAACCAAGGTACTTTAAATGTAGGCCTTTGTCATCAACTTTGCTAATTTTAGCAAGAATTGTCTTGTTTTCTTTGTATGCCAATTCAATTTGAGCATACTTTTCTTCTTTCAGTAATGGAATTCTTGACAGCAAAATAAAACTAGGGTCATCATTAATTTTCTTGATGATCGCAGTTACTTTGTCCCCTTCCTTAACAGTTCCGATGAATGAAGTAATAACGCCGTCATAAAACTCAACGAACATTCTAGCCTCTTCATGGTTTTCAAGGGTTAGTGTAATCACTTTGTCTTCAACTTTGAAAACTGTTCCCTCAACTCTGTCATTTACCTTCAGTGATACAAGATTAACGTCCTTCATTTGTAGTTCTTCCATGGTATTTCTCCTTTTTCAATATTTCTTCTATGATACGATTGGTTGTGTCCTCTATTGTGTAGTGGGTCGTATCAATCACGATAGCATCATCTGCGCATACGAGTGGGGATTCTTTTCTTGTAGAATCCTTTAAATCGCGTTCAATAATTTCAGACTCTAATGAATCGATATCTTGTTTGATACCTAATTCTTCTTTGTCCTTTTGACGTCGTTTTGCCCTTTCCTTAACCGCAGCTGTTAAGAAAATTTTCAGATCTGCATTTGGCAACACAACGGTCCCAATGTCTCTTCCATCCATAATTACATCGATGTTTTCAGCAGCTTGTTTTTGAATTTGTACTAAGATTTTTCTTACATATGGGAATGAAGAAACTTTAGATACATTTCTAGTCACTAAGTCTGAACGAATAAGACTTGTTACATCTAGGTCATTAACGTAGATTCTTTCTTTTTCATATCTCACTTTGACATCTTCCATAAATTTATAACTTTCTTCATCGTCTAAATTTATTTTCTTTTCCAATGCCATATAAGTAATCGCACGGTACATCGCACCAGTGTCGATATGTGTCAAATTTAATTGTTTAGCAACTCTTTTGCTAATGGTTGATTTACCGCTTCCAGCTGGTCCATCGATTGCAACTTTAAATCCCGGCATGATTAACCTCCACACCCCTTAATTATATCACTATATATGTGCAAATTCTATATCTAATACTATTTTTTAATTTCTCCGTAGAGTTTTTTGACCTCATGAATTTTGAGGGGTCTATAGCTTCCACGTTCAACACCCTCTAAGGTTAAATCAGCATACCCGACTCTTGTTAAGTTTTTTACTGGGAATCCAACTTTGTCAAACATCTGTCTAACTTGTCGATTCTTTCCCTCATGAATGATGATTTCAACCAAAGTGGTCATGTTTCTTTTATCATATTCAACTGCTCTAACTTGGGCAGGTCTAGTGGTGTAATTATTCTCAATTACTACCCCAGTTTTAAGAGTTTTGATGGCTACTTTTGTAAGCATACCTTCAACCCTAGCAAGATACGTTTTCTTTACTTCAAATTCTGGACGTGTCAAGTAATAGGCTAAATCACCATCATTGGTGAAAAGCAGTAATCCAGCTGTATCAAAATCAAGTCTTCCTACAGGGAAAATACGATGACTACGATCAACTTCATCAAATAAATCCATAACTGTTTTTCTGTTTTTGTCATCCTTTACGGTTGTTACATAACCGGTAGGTTTATTAAGTAAATAATAGACATGGATTTCTTTTTCAATCATTTTGTCATCTACGGTTACCATATCTTTGGGATTAACTGCAAATCCTGGTTCAGTAATGATTTGACCATTTACTTTTACTCTGCCGGATTCAATAACTGAAACAGCACCTCTTCTTGAAGCAATTCCTGCCTCAGCTAATCTTTTTTGTAATCTCATATAGGTTCCTCGCAATTCATTGTTATTATAGCATAACATTACCCATTTCAAGAAAAAAAGGGCTAATTTCACCCTTAAGTTTTTTCAATTACTTTTCTCTTGAAACGTATGAGCCGTCTTGTGTACTTACGATAATTTTTTCGCCTTCTTCAATGAACATTGGTACTTTTACAAGTAAACCAGTTTGAAGAATTGCGTCTTTAAGTGCATTGGTCTTAGTATCACCTTTAACACCAGGTACAGTCTCAACTACTTGTAGAGTGACTTTGTCTGGTAAGATAATCCCTAATACTTCTCTTTCTTCATAAAACATGACATCAACTTCCATACCTTCATAGATATATTTGATTTCATTTTCTACTTGAACTTGAGATAATTCGATTTGTTCATATGTTTCCATATTCATAAATACAAAAGTATCGCCTGCTGCGTATAAGTATTGCATCTTAGTTTTGTCAATTTGAGCTTTTTCCATTTTTTCACTCGCACTGAATGTATAGTCAATAACAGCGCCAGTTCTTAAATTTCTTAATTTAGAACGAACAAATGCCGCACCTTTTCCAGGTTTTACGTGCATAAATTCAATAATTTGAAAGATGTTACCATCAAAGCTAATGGTTAATCCCGTTTTAAAATCGCTTGTGCTAATCATATTGTTACCTCCATAAAAAATACCTTATTTATTATATCATACATTTGATGATTGTAAATGTTTTTCGAGCAATTCTTTAATTGCGAAGATATAGCTATACGCTTTTAAGCCTTTATAGTATACATCTGAAATCTCTTTAAATAAATCTATATGTCTAAAAGATTCTCTTTGTTCTATGTCCGATAAATGAACAATTGCCTTTTTTGCATGAACCAATTCGAATGCATCTCTAAGTGCTACTGAATAGTGAGCTAGTCCTCCAGGATTCATAACGATGAAATCAATTCCTTCTAATCCTTGTAAGAAATCGATGAGTTGTCCTTCGTGATTAGACTGGTAAAAACTAAATTGAATTGCTGGATACGCCTCTGTAATTAGATGGTTAATATCGGCCAGTGTTAATGACCCGTAATGGTCCTTGTTCCTTTTGCCCAACATGTTTAAGTTAGGGCCATTCACGATTACCCCTTTAAGCATGATGTTTTTCCAGTGCCTTCAGGATTTCTGTGACTGTTTTATCAGGATCAGAATCATTTGAGACAATAACATCGGCAAAAAAGATATATTTAAGCATTCTTTCATCTTTAAGTGTGCTTAACGTTTTCGTTTTTAATAATGGACGCGGAAAGTCATTTTGGATGCGTTCTTCGATGATATCGAGTTCTGTATCAATGAATATTACCAATCCATCCATGTAGTTTTTGTTTTCCTTAATGGTGACGATCCCACCACCAGTTGAAATGATTTTATTGGTTCCTGTTGAGACTTCTTTCAAAGCTTTTGTCTCAAGTTCTCTAAAGAATTTTTCACCATATTGTTCAAAAATTTCATCAATAAACATTAAAGCATCCTTCTCAATTTGATGATCAAGATCAACAAATTCATAAGATAGCTTCATAGCCAATAATTTTCCAATCGTTGTTTTTCCAGTTCCGGGCATACCGATTAAATAGATATTCATATTACCTCTTGTAAAATGACTTAATCGCTTCATCAAGCTTGATTAGTGCATCTTCCTTATTTGTTACATCCACAATTAACGCCTTCATTTGGTTTCTAAACCAGGTTTCTTGCCTTTTAGCTAAATGACGGGTGTTTTGTTTAATTAAATCGATAGCATCCTCATAATTAATGAGTCCATCCAAGTAATCATTTAATTCACGATACCCTAGGATATTGAACGTATGTCCCTTTTCTTTGAGTGATTTTACTTCATCTAATAAGCCTTCTTCTATCATTATATCTACGCGTTCATTAATGCGGTTATAAAGTTGTTCTCTTGGCATAGTCAAGTAGAGAATTAGGGCATCATATAGAGGTTCATCTTTTTGTTGTAGAGAACTTCTTTTTTTATCATTCGCCATCGCGATTGCACGTAAGACACGTCTTCGGTTATTCTTATGAATCAATAACGACGCATCATAATCGAGTTTAACGAGCATTTCAAATAATTCATCATTCGAAAGCGAATCATATTTTTTTTCTTCTTCAATGTCTCTTTTAGGGGTATCAAACTCATAGTTATAAAGAGCTGCTTTAATGTAAAGACCAGTGCCACCCACAAGGAATGGTCTTTCGATTTCATCGATTTTCTTTCTAACTTCTTTTTGAAAGGTTGCTACATCATATAAATCACTTGGTTCATACACATCGATTAGGTGATGTACTACCCCTTGTTTTTCTGATTCCTTGATTTTAGCTGATCCGATGTCAAGACCCTTATATACTTGAACAGAATCCCCGCTAATGATTTCAGCTTGATACTTTTTAGCTAACTCGATTGAGAGACTTGTTTTGCCAACAGCGGTTGGACCGCATATTACAACGACTTTTCTCATACAATCCTCTTAAAGAGTTTCTCAATTTCATATTGAGTAAACTTAATGACTACAGGGCGTCCATGTGGACAATAATAAGGGTTTTCACAACCCTGTAATCCTAGGAATAAGTGGTTAACTTCATCCAATGATAGTGCTTTATTTGCTTTGATTGCGCCTTTGCAACTAATGTCTTTTGCAAGTTGATCTCTAAGTTTAGATAAATCAATCTTTTGATAGTCTCTTAATTGCTCTATTAAGCCATAAACCATGTAGTCAAGATCTTTTTCCTCAAGCCAACTTGGGAGGGTTCTAAGTAAGAAAATGTAGTCTCCAAACATCTCAAAAGTTAATCCATATGATTCAATAAGACTTAAGTTTTGACCTAAAATCGTCGCTTCTGAAGGCTTGAATTGATAAGAAATAGGTGTTAACAATTGCTTCTTATCAATTTTCAAATCGCCTAATCGCTTATAGATTTTTTCATACCGAATGCGTTCTGCGGCAGCATGTTGATCGATTAAATATAAGCCATTTGTGTTTTGAAATAACAAGTATGTTCCAGCATAACTACCGATGTAATCCATGTCTTCAAGTTTTTGAGTTTGTGGTTTTGAAGGTTCATAGGACTCTTCAAATAGTGGCAATGTGGGTTCATTCACCGTTTCCATCAAGTATTCAAATCCAGATACTTTTACGTATTTTTCTTCACTCTTTAAGACATCTGGGATGGTTAGTGGTTTACTGGAAAATGCATTTCTAATGTTGTCTCTAATTAGGTTGGCGATTAAGTATTCGTTGGAAAACTTTATCTCACGCTTTTGTGGGTGCACATTGACATCCACTAGACTAGTATCTAGTTCAATTCTGATAAGTGCGATCGGATATCTTGAAACCATTAAATGGGTGTGATACCCTTCAATGACACTATTGATTAACAAGTAGTTTTTGATTGTACGATTATTAACCAATATCACAATATCATTCTTCTTTGATCTAGTGATCACAGGTTTAATCAAATATGAAGTTATTTTTATATCCTCTTGTTTTGATTCATAAGATATGAGATTTTGGGCAACCTCTGTTCCATAGACAGATGAAAAAAGGTGTTCATAGTTAGAATCTCCATAAGATTGTCTAAGGGTTTTCCCATCATGGGTCACAAGGAAAGCTATATTAGGGTTGGATAACATCATTTCATCACAAACCTCTAACATATAGGATAGTTCAAGTTGTGGGCTTTTGATGTACTTCAATCTTGCAGGAACGTTGTAGAAGAGTTCGCTGACTGTTACTGTGGTTCCAATATTGATTGGACTAGGGTGCTCGCTAGAAAGCTTTCCACCTTCATAGGTCACTTCATATGGGAGTGAGTCTATCGTTTTTGATGCAATCGTCATTTTGGATACAGATGCGATAGCGGGAATGGCTTCACCTCTAAACCCTAGACTTTTGATATGAGATAAGTCATACTCGTTTTTGATTTTTGAAGTCGCATGGCGTAAAAAAGCTAAATGAATGTCTTCTTTATCCATTCCAACGCCATTATCGATGACTTTAATCTCATCAAGGCCATTGCCTTTTAAATGAATCTCAATTTGGCTTGATTTCGCATCAATCGCATTCTCAAGCAATTCTTTTAGTGCGCTTGCAGGTCTCGTGACAACTTCTCCAGCAGCAATCATGTTGGATAACCTGTCATCTAGTTTTATGATTTTTGCCAAAGAAATTCCCTCCTAGTTATTTTAAATCTTCTTGAAGCTTCTTCAATAGTAACAGTGCTTCAATTGGACTAAGTTCATTGATATTTAAATCCTTAAGTTCATTTAGAACGGTTTCTTCTTTCAAAGAAACATAAGTTAGATCATCGACTTCATCGAAATTGAATAAGTTAAGCAATGCGGTTTGTTTTTTGTCTTTTTCCAAATGATTAAGAATCTCTTCTGCTCTTCTAATGAGAGGTTTCGGAAGTTTTGCAAGTTCAGCAACATTAATCCCATAAGATTTATCAGTTGGACCTTCTTTGATTTTGTGTAAGAAAACAATGGTTCTTTTTTCTTCAGCTGCCATAACGTGAATGTTTTTTAAACGTTTAAGAGAGGTCTCTAAAACGGTAAGTTCATGATAATGTGTTGAAAACAACGTGATGCACTTGATTTTTTCATGGACATATTCGATGATTGCTTGAGCCAAGGCCATACCATCGTATGTGGCAGTTCCTCGACCAATTTCATCAAATATTAATAATGATTGATCAGTCGCATGCTTAATGGCATCATTGGTTTCGAGCATTTCAACCATAAATGTGGATTGACCTAAACTTAAGTCATCAGAAGCTCCAATTCGTGTGAAGATTTGATCGAATAGTGGTAATTCTGCACTGTCTGCTGGAATGAATGATCCCATTTGAGCCATGACAACATGTTGGGCAAACATTCTCATATAAGTAGATTTACCACTCATGTTAGGCCCAGTAATCAGTAAAATCCCTTTATCATCAATCACGATGTCATTTTGGACAAAATCGCCTTTAATCGATTGTTCAACAACAGGGTGTCTACCATTTTTGATAGAGACACTACGGGTATTCGTAAATGTAGGTCTAACATACCTGTTTTTCTTAGAAACTAAGGCTAGATTTGACATTGCATCAATAAATGCGATTTGGTCTGATAATATTTGAAGATTCTTAGTTTCTTTTGAAACCATATCTCTAATTCTCAAAAACAGTTCATACTCAAGCGCGACTTCTTTTTCACCAGCACTTAAGATAAATGTTTCTTTTTCTTTTAACTCTTCTGTAATGAATCGTTCTGCCCCTGATAGGGTTTGTTTTCTTTGGTAACCAAATTCTTCTTTAACTAAATCTAAGCTACCTTTTGTAACTTCGATATAATAACCAAATACACGGTTATATCCTATTTTTAGATTTTTAATTCCTGTTCTTTCTTTTTCTTTTGATTCAAATTGAACCATCCATGCCTTACCATCGTTGCTGGCATTCTTAAGTTCATCTAAATAAGCGTCATAGCCCAGTTTAATTAGACCACCTTCCTTTAAAGTTAGAGGTGGTTCAGCTTCGATGGCAGACTCTAGTAGAGTGTATAAGTTATTTAAGTCATAGATTTCATCATTATAGGTATCTAGTAGTGGGTGATTAAACTGTGAAAGGGCATGTTTTATTTCTGGCACCCTTGATAGAGTTTGTCTCAGTTGTGCCAGGTCTTTACCATTGGCATTTTTGGTTGCTATTCTGGTTGTGATTCTTCTTAAGTCATATACGCCTTTTAAGGCTTCTTTAAGCTGTTGTAACGATAGCATTGACGACTGCATCGCTTCAATGACATCAAACCTTTTTTCGATGACGTTTTGTTCTTTACTTGGTTCGTCCATGAACTTTCTTAAAAGTCTTGAACCAAGCGCAGTCACACAGTGGTCTAAGACCTCAATTAGCGTGCTACCTTTGTGATGACTATAGGTGTCTGTAAGTTCCAAACTTAAGCGAGAATGACTATCTAGTTTCAAATAAGAATTTTTCTCAAGTACTTTAATCTCGTTAAACTGTTCTAAATCGTTTCTTTGTGTTTCTTTTAAATAGTTCAATAATAAACCCGATGCTTTTTGGGCTTTTGGGTTTAAAGACTCATTAAGTGCGTGTTTTAGAATATGATCGGTGCTTGAAAGCAATACGAGTTTATCTAATTTGGCCATCAAGCGGTTTTCATGGGATTCTAAGACTACTTCTTTTAGATCCAAACGCATAATTTCTTGTATAAGTTCGTCTTCGCCTAACTCAAGAAGTACACTTAAATCCCCTGTGGATAGGTCTGCATATGCAAGGTTAAAGTGGGCTTCATCGCGAACAATACCTCCGATGTAATTAAATGTGCGTGCATTCAAAATCCCTTCGTCCATAATCATACCTGGTGTAATCAACTTGACAACTTCACGTTTTACTAGACCATTTCCTGGTTCAGTCACTTGTTCAACTATCGCGATTTTAAACCCGTTTTGAATCAATTTTTGTGCATATGGGATAACAGCGTGATGAGGTACACCACACATTGGTACTCGTTCCTCTGCACCTGCATCTCTACCTGTTAACGCAATTTCTAATGTCTTTGAAGCGATTATTGCATCTTCAAAAAACATTTCATAAAAATCCCCTAATCTAAAAAAGACTATCGCATCCGCGTAGTCCTTTTTAATTTCAAGATACTGTTGCATCATAGGAGTGTATGTTGTTTCTTTTTTAGCCATACAATCACCTTTCTACTTCATATAAGCCGATTAAAATATGTTTCTTACCCAATTCATAAATGCTTCCCAATTGAACATGTATTTTAGATTGTTTTCCAAATAATGTCTTGTATGTTCAGCAAATTCAAATCCTGGATCAAGAATCTTATCTAGCAATTTACCTGATTTATAAGAACCAATATTTATAACACCATAAGTTCTAAGCAATCCAATGGTTAAGTAAACGGCTGCCAATACTATCACAACAAATAGTGTCCATAAAATGAAACGACGTACTGGGTGTTTTTTCTTTTCTTTCATTTGTACTTCGTCTTTCTTAGCTTCTACTGGAACCTCTTTATCACGTTTTTCTTCAACAAATCCATTTTCAGATTCTTCAATGGCTTTTGTTTCTTCTTTTTGAACTTTGCTCCATTCTTTAGAATCAAGCGTTGTTTCATAAGCAGATAAAATGGTTGGTTTTAAAATGGGTTTATGAGCTTTCTCATAAGCTTTATCTAGCATTAATTGGTGATATTGATTAATATCCATACGTAGTGCTTTAAGTTCATCAACCAATAATTTGATGGTTTCGGATGATACTTGATCTGTCGCAACTTGTTTTTCAATCACTTTAACAATCTCTTTCTCTATTTTTGGTTCAGGAATTTTCTCTTCTATGAATTTCACTTCTTTAGGAACCACTTTTTCTTGAGGTTCTTTAGCAATGACACCAACGACTGACTCGATTTCTTCTTTTGGAGCTTTTGCATCTACAAATGCTTCAATTTCTTCTTCAAATTCAATTTCTGTCATTGGTTGCTTAATATCATCCATATAAACACGTTCGGTTGGTTTAATCTCTTCATAAACGCCTGGATTAATTGGTACATAGTATTTCTCTTTAGTTTCTTTTGCGTTCGCTAGAATATACTCAATAATTTCTTCTTTTTTCAGTTCAATGGATGCTTTAATATTATTTTCGATCGCGAAACGTTGAAGCTGAATTACTGCCATTTTCTTGACTTTTTCTTCAATATCAGGCTTGTATTGGTTTTGATTTTTGAGCTCACGGATAATGATATCAACCAATTCATTCTTCTTTAGTCTTCTTGGAACATCCACCCCGTACTTAAGTCCAATTTCACGAAGTTCAACTAAAGTAGAACTCTTAAATAAAACTGGTCTGAATAATTCTGGAGATAATCCATCAATTTGGTTTTCATCATCGAAAAATATTGAGTTTAATTTTCCATGATAAACAAGTAAATCTTCTGATAATGGACCGACATTGGCATAATGTGCTCTAGTTTCATTGACGAATGATAACAGTTCTTTAGAAGGTACTTTTCTATCAATTAGATAAGTTAACAAGCTAAGCCATAACGATTCCAATGTTTTTTTCTCTAAATCAGAAGATCTAAACTGTGGAATTAAATTAATGAGTTGTGACTCACTAAAATTGTCATACCAAGACAAACGATAGTTCACTTCGTCGGATAGAGTTTGTTGAACAATTTGTCTAGATGTCACATAACTATCCAGTTCTTTTCGAAGTGCATTCATACGTACCCTTCTTGGAACGGTTAGTCCGATTGATTCAAAAAATCGAACAACTTTTTCTGCAGGAAAAAACATTAGTGTTTGAATTACACTATCAACTTTAACTTGTTGATCCCCCATCTTAACTTCGCTGTTCATGGACAAAATTGTCATAATAATCCCTCCGTTAGTGTTAATCTATTATAATCATACATCAAAACCTCTTATTTAGCAAGTATCCCGACTAATCAAAAAAAGCGAATACTAGGGTTTTTCCACTAGTTTTCGCTTTTGAAAATATCATTTGATAATGCCTTATTTATCTCGGTTTCTATAATCTCTTTTACTTCAATTAAAAGTTGATTAATCTCATTTTGTAAATCTAAATACGTCTCAATTAAAGGTTCTGATTCGAATTCATTTCTTAACTCACTGTAGGTATCTTCAAACTGTTTGATGGCATTTGATTTTTGGATTGCCTTCGCGTTTACCAGTTGTTTTTGAATTGATTTTAGTTCGGCAAAACGTTTTTTCAAGTCCTTGTTTGAGTTAATTGCTTGTTCAAATTTTTGGTAAGTTTTAATCTCTTCAATCTCACTTACTAGTTTGATTAGTTCATCTTTTTTATTCAAGGGCTTCTCCTATTAAGAACCAAGTTCTTGCGATTGTTACTTTAACATCAACGATTTTACCAATTAGAGATTTATCGCCTTTAAAGTTAACCAGTTTATTATGTTCTGAATATCCAGCCAAAATATTTTCATCATGCTTGGATACCCCATCAACTAATACTTTGATGATTTTGCCCACATACTTAGTGCTTGATTCTAAATAACCATCGTTCACAACTTTGTTTAATCTTCTTAGTCGTTCTTTCTTTTCGGTTTCAGGAATAACATCTTCAAAACTTGCAGCTGGTGTTCCAGCACGTTTTGAGAATATGAATGTATAAGCACCTTCAAAGCCAACTTGTTTAACCAAATCTAGTGTTTGAACAAAATCTTCTTCTGTTTCAGAAGGAAACGCAACAATTAAATCTGTTGTTAATGAAATGTCAGGGCGCGCTTCTTTCAGTGCCTTAATAACTTCAAGGTAACGTTCTTTGGTATAGTGACGATTCATCTTCTTTAACACACTATTGCTTCCTGATTGAACAGGTAGATGTAGGTGTGGCATTACAGACTTACATATCTTAAATGCTTCAATGGTTCTCATATCGATATCTCGTGGATGGCTTGTTGTAAAGCGAATTCTTGGAATGCCGAGTTTATCTAAATCCATTAATAGATTGCCAAAAGTATAATCCACGTCTTTAAAATCTTTGCCGTACGCGTTGACGTTTTGTCCCAAAAGCGTAATTTCTTGATACCCCTCTTGAACAAGTTCTTTAACCTCTGCAATAATCTCATCTTTGTTTCTAGATCTTTCTTTTCCCCTTGTATAAGGAACGATACAGTATGTACAAAATTCGTCACACCCATACATGATATTTACCCAAGCTTTAAACTTATGTTCTCGTACTTTTGGTAAGTTTTCTACGATGCTTCCTTCTTCAGAAAACACTTCAATCACACGTTCTTTGCTGAAGTGAGCTTGCATAATGTAGTTTGGAAGCATGTGAATGTTGTGTGTCCCAAATACTAAGTCTACTTGATCATATTTTTCCAATATACGATTGACCACTTTCTCTTCTTGAGCCATACAACCGCATAAACCTAATAAAAGGTCTGGATTCTTTCTTTTTAGTGGTTTTAACCTTCCGAGTTCTCCCCAAATTCTGTTTTCAGCATTCTCTCTTATCGCGCACGTATTTATTAATATAACGTCTGCTTCTTTTTCATTATCCGTGCTTATATAACCCATACTGTTAAGGATACCTGCCATAGTTTCACTATCGGCTTCATTTCCTTGGCAACCGTATGTTTGGATTTTATAGGTTTTCCCAATACCAATCTTTTGATATTTAGGATCTAATTCATAAGAAACGTATTCAGTATCTTCTTTTGTTCTCTTTCTTGCCTTGGATAAATCAGGCTTGAAATATTTATCAATGTCTACCATTATATCACCACTTAAAAGTATACACGAAAACCCTATAGTATTCAATTGATTGACTAAACTCAAAACCTACAAATAAATGTTCATAAAAGTAAAAAGGAATCATTCTCATATAAGAGGATGATTCCTTTAGCAGTCATTTGACTCAAACATATTCCGTTTAAGCTTCCTATTTAAGCGATAAACATAAGTTGTTTACTTCTAGGTGGACCATTAGATTGCTCTCTCCATCAATCGTAATAATCAACTCTATTTTTAAATATTGCTAGTATTTTCACATGATTGTTTAGATTTGTCAATAGATATCAATAAAATAACCAAAGAATCTTATAGTCCAAGGCTAGTCTTCTAAATGTATACGCTTGATTGTCTTGTTTTTTAAATCTAAAATAACAGCATTTAATTGATTCTTAGTAATCGCTACTTGATTGGGTAATGAGTATCCATAAAGGAATCTATTGACAACAATATCCTTATCGACTCCAATAACACCATCAAGTGGCCCTGTCATTCCCACATCAGTAATATACAAAGTACCTTTAGGAAGCACGCGTTCGTCAGCTGTAGGGATGTGAGTGTGTGTCCCAACGATGGCGGAAACCTTTCCATCTAGATAGTGTCCTAAAGCGACTTTTTCGGATGTTGCTTCTGCATGAAAATCTACAAATACATAATCGGCTTTTACTTCATTAATGACTTTCTCAATTTCGAAAAATGGAGATTCCATATTCGCATTCATGAATGTGCGTCCTAATGCGTTAATGACTAATAGTGTTTGACTGTTAAACTTGATCAAATCATACCCTTTACCTGGGGCAGCTTTATAGTTTATTGGTCTAATAACATGTGAATCATCCATAAAAGTCAATAACTCGTTTTGTCCATAAGTATGATTACCCATTGTAACGGCAGATACGCCTTTTTGCATTAGTTCTTTATAGAACTTTTGAGTAATCCCTCTTCCATTATTAGCACTATTTTCTGAGTTAACAATGATAATATTAGGTTTATGAGCAGCCTTTAATTCATCGATATGGTCCAAAAAGATTTTTCTACCTGGTTCACCATATATATCGCCTATAAATAGTACTTTCATTTTGTCCTCCTAATGAAGAAAAAGGAGCTTTCGCCCCTTTTATTTTGCAATATCTGTGGCACGCGTTTCTCTAACAACAGTAACTTTGATGGTTCCTGGATATTGAAGTGTTGCTTCAATTTGTTCTTTAATTTCACGTGCAACCTTAAAGGTTGATAAATCGTCAACTTCGTCTGGTTTAACAATAACGCGGATTTCGCGACCTGCTTGGATAGCGAATGAGCGTTCAACACCAGATACTTTATTTGAGATTTGTTCAAGTTGTTCTAAACGTTTGATGTAGTTATCCATCGATTCGCTTCTAGCACCAGGTCTTGCAGCACTTAATGCGTCTGCAGCTGCTACTAATACAGCAATAATCGATTCAGGTTCCTTGTCACCATGGTGAGAGGCAATCGCATCGATTACTTCTTTTGGTTCATGGTATCTAGAAACTAAAGATACACCGATTTCAACGTGTGAGCCTTCAACTTCATGGTCTACGGCTTTACCGATATCATGTAGTAATCCAGCACGTTTTGCAAGTACTTCATTTTCACCTAGTTCAGCAGCTAATTTACCTGCCAAAAAGGCTGTTTCAATTGAGTGTTTTAATACGTTTTGACCATAACTGGTTCTAAAACTCATACGGCCAAGCAATTTCACCAAATCAGGGTGTAATTTACCAATACCAGTTTCAAATACTGCATTTTCTCCAGCTTCTCTAATGAACATATCAACTTCTTGTTGTGCTCTTTCGACAACTTCTTCAATACGACCCGGATGAATTCTTCCATCTTCGACCAATGAACTCAAGGCACGTTTCGCAACCTCGCGTCTAACTGGATCGAATCCGCTAAGTACAACTGCTTCAGGTGTGTCATCAATAATCAAGTCAACACCGGTTAATGCCTCTATGGTGCGAATATTACGTCCTTCACGGCCGATAATACGCCCCTTCATTTCATCTGTTGGTAAAGTAACAACCGAAACGGTTCTTTCGCTTGTTGTTTCACTTGCATACTTTTGAATTGCAAGTGTTAATAGATTTTTCGCTCTGCTATCTACTTCAACTTTTGCTTTTTCTTCTTCATCTTTGATAAATAAAGAGATTTCTTCAGCCATATCATGTCTAACTCGTTCCATAATAATAGCTTGTGCTTGCTCTGTGGAAATTCCTGAAATTTCCATTAATTTCGCTTCTTGTTCCTTTAAAACGTCTTCCACTTTGCTATTTAATTGTTCAAGTTCTTGTTTCTTTTCATCAAGTTTAACTTCTTTTTGGCCTAAAAACTCTTCGCGTTTATCTAAGTTAGCGGATCTTCTATTTAACATTTCATCACGTTGAGTTATCTTTGTTTCAAGATCAATAACTACTTGTTTACGTTCTTTTATGTCACGTTCGAATTCACGTTTTTGATTATAAATATCCTGACGTGCCTCTAAGATAGCTTCTTTTTTAAGTTTTTCTGCTTCTTTTCTTCCATCTTCAACAATTTTTTCTGCGGCTTCACGAGTAATTCTTAGACTCTTTTCGTGCATTTTGACACGTAAATAGAATCCAATACCAGTTCCTGCTGCGATTCCAAGCAAAACGGAGACGATGATTATTAGTGCTTCCATCGTTAATACCTCCATTTAGTTTTTCATGATTTTTTTAAAAGTAATTTGAGCGTTTTTATCTAAAACAACATCTAATTGAGATTATCATTTCATTATGTACTACTCTTTAATTATATAGTAGTTATGCCATTTAGTCAACGCATTACAATTCGTCTTTTATTTTAATTTTTTATATAGTATAATAAGAGAGATGAAATGGGGATTAATATGAAAAAAACAAGTAAACCTTCGAAAATAAGCTGGTTTCTAAGACATAAATTGGTGCTTTTCATTGTTTTAGTCTTTGTTGTATTACCGATTATCATGGTTCCAACCATCTATATCACACAATATAACACAAACAAACCGATTATTTTTGAAGACAAAAAAGCTGAACTAACTCGTATTGAAGATACACCTTTTACTTTAGACTATAAGGTTATCGAAATGAGAGAAACTTCAAGTGATTTAAAGGGTGGTTATTTTAGAATACGTTATACATTAACTAAAAAAGATACTTTTAGTACAATATCTAACGTTAAACTTACTTACCAATTATCTACAAACTGGGAACGTTACACCGCTACTTCTACTGAGCAAATTAACCCTTTAGGAACAGAAAGAATTGCTCAAGTGAACTTTGATTTTGACTTAGATAAGAATATACTACCTTTTGTTAATTCTGGAACACCTATACTTTTTGCTAGAATTGTATACACAGAAACTTTACTGAATAGCACATTGGAACACGTTGTATATGTTAAACTACCTTATGATTTTGTTTCTCATGCAACCAAGATTATTCCAGCTTAATCGCTAATTTGAACTTTGAAGTTAATCAAACCTACCGAAAGACGGTAGGTTTTTTTATGCAAAAAAGAGTTCTCATCACGAGAACTCTTATATGTTTACTTTAAATTGTAGTTTGCTCTAACTTGTGCTTCAATGGCTTTAGCAATCTCTGCATGTGTTTCTAAGAACTCTTTGGCGTTTTCTCTACCTTGACCGATTTTTTCACCTTCATAGGCATACCAAGCACCACTCTTCTTAACAATTTCTAGTTCGCTTGCTAAATCAATTAACTCACCCATCTTTGAAACACCTTTACCGTAGACAATGTCTACAGAAGCTGTTTTAAATGGTGGTGCCACTTTGTTCTTAACGACTTTGATGTTTACCTTATTCCCAACTATATCATTTCCTAGTTTGATTTGTTCGGAGCGTCTTACTTCTAGTCTTACTGATGCATAGAATTTAAGGGCCCGTCCACCTGATGTAGTTTCAGGGTTTCCAAACATAACACCAACTTTTTCTCTGATTTGGTTGATGAAAACTGCAATTGTGTTGGTTTTGTTTATGATACCGGAAAGTTTACGCATCGCTTGAGACATCAGTCTTGCTTGTAGTCCCACGTGAGAATCTCCCATATCACCGTTAATTTCTGCTTCTGGAACAAGTGCTGCCACTGAGTCAACGACAACAATTCCTACTGCACCACTTCTAATGAGTGCTTCTGCAATCTCTAATGCTTGTTCCCCAGTATCTGGTTGAGACAAAATAAGATTATCAACATCCACACCAAGTGCTTTTGCATACTGTGGATCAAGTGCGTGTTCAGCGTCGATAAATGCAGCGTAACCTCCAGCTCTTTGAACTTCTGCGATTGCTGTTAATGCAAACGTAGTTTTCCCTGAGCTTTCTGGTCCGTAAATCTCGATAATACGACCTTTTGGATATCCGCCAATACCTAGTGCCACATCAAGTGAAATTGAACCGGATGGGCTAGCATCGACATGTCTGTCAGCTTCATCTCCAAGTTTCATAATGGAGCCTTTACCGTATTGCTTTTCTATTTGCTTCATCGCATTAAGCAATGCTTCCTGCTTTTTTACGTCCATAGTCATCCTCCTTACTATATATATAACGTCTTTGACTGCTTATTACTTTAAATTGATTCAAAAACCAAATGCTTATTTTTGTAAAAGTATTCTACGCCTGAAAGGACTGTTGCGGCAAGGGCAATCCATAATAAAATGTCGCCTATCCAATGTGTTAGACCAAAATCATTAAACAATAGGAATACTAATGCAATAACTGTTGAAACCATTTTAATCTTTCCAAACTTGCTGGCAGCAATCACTTTACCCTTCTCAACTGCAAGTAAACGAATACCAGTTACGATGAACTCTCTAGCAACAACGATCAACGTCATCCACCAAAATACCCTTTGTTCGGTTTGAAGGTATAAGAATGCCGTGATGACCAATAGCTTATCGGCGATTGGATCAGTGAATTTACCAAATGTGGTAACTTGGTTGTTTTTTCTAGCTAAGTAACCATCCAAAAAATCAGTAAAGCTTGCAATAACAAACAAAATCGCAAATAACAACTGTGCAAGGTTCAATGAGAACACAGTGTTAATTGTTTGAAACGGTTCAATAACCAAAATAATGACCATAATTGGAATGGCCACTATACGACTTAAAGTCAATTTATTAGGTAGTGTCATACATCATTCTCTCTTTCAATTTATTTTAACATATTTTCGGTTTAATAGTTGCATTTTAGTAACTCATTTGGTATAATTTGAGTTGCTTATCACGGGAGGTGACATCATGGCTAACATCAAACAACAAATCAAGAGAAACAAAACCAACGAAAAACGTAGACTAATTAATGCTTCATTCAAATCTTCTACTAAAACTGCAATCAAGGCAGTAATCAAGGCAGTTGAAGCAAAAGACAAGGAACAAGCTTTAGTAGCGGTTGCTTATGCAAGTAAGAAATTGGATAAGGGACAAGCTAAGGGTATTTACCATAGAAACTATGTCGCCAACCACAAATCACAATTAGCAATCTTAGTAAACAGTCTATAATCACATCAACGATGTGGTTTTTTTTTATCCTTTGAACATGCGTTCAATTTCTAGTCTGTTCCCATATTGTGGAACCATCTTTACGTGTGATGCTAATGGTCCTCTAGGTGGGTATTTTGGATTATACCCAATGACATTGATATAGGCATCTGTAGTATCTCTTTCCTTAATCATTTGTAATAAAACATGCAAAGTAGCCTTGATATCATCAATCGCTCTATGCGTGTTTTTCACTTCTACGCCATAAGTAGAGACTGCATTGTCTAGCTTGTGTGGGAATGGGTGTCTGTCCTTAAACATCGCCATAACGTCTAACAAGTCATTATTAAGTTCATATAGCGAATCCTTTTGACGTCTAAAAAGCGCCTTTAGAAACGCATGATCAAATGCAATATTATAAGCAACCAACAAAGTCTTTTCATCATACATGTCAAAAAATGCTTGAAAAGCTTCTTCTTCACTAATGCCCATAGTTAATAACATTTCATCGGTGATATTTGTGATTTCAGTGATTTTAGGTGGAAGAGGTTTATCTTGTCTAATTAAAACAGATAATTCTTTATCCATACGGTACTGCATCATTTTCGGGTCTCTTTTCAACAAAATCGCACCAATTTCGATGATGCGGTCTGTGTTGGGATATAACCCTGTTGTTTCAAAATCGAACAACAATATTTTTTCATATTTTTCTACTAACATCTTATACCTCCAACAAGAATAACTCTAGGCCAAGCTTTTTATCAATTCTACCAGATTTAATATCATAATCTAGGTTAGATAATCTTTCATAGAGAGATTCCAAGTCTACTTTTTTCATTTGTTGCGCATTTTTCACCATATAATATGCCTTAGCGGATTTTACACCAAAATACGATGCAATCATATCCTGTGTATAGCCCTTATCCAGTAACTGTCTGGATTGAATGGTTTCCTTAAGCTTTACAGAAATTGAACTGATAATTCGGATTGGATCCTCATTTTTTTCAAGTAAGTCGTAATACACTTCCAAAATGCGTTTTTTATTTCTCGCAATTACGGCGTTAGTGAGTTCAAATATATTCTCTTCTAGATTTCTACTAACCAATTGCTTAATGTCTTTAAGCGATATTTTCTTTTCATCGAAAGCGAACAATTTAAGTTTTGCAATCTCGTTGTTTAATAGGGAAACATCATAATTGGTTCTTTCAAGTAATTCATCAATGGCTTGTTCATCAATTTGATATCTTAAAGCATCAAACTGAGCTTTGACATAAGGTTTAAACGCGTCCTTATCCATGTCTTTTACGGTTTCAATACGAATGTACTTCTTTGCCTCTTTAACAACGTTTAAGCTTGAATCTAGCGCTTTGGTTGTCATAAAAATAACCGTTGTGTCCTCATTTGGACTATGGAAGTAACGGATTAAATCTGGTAACAAGTCATCGGTTTTGTCTTCATAGAAAAACCATGGATTTTTTACCTTAATAATTTTTTTGTCAGCAAAAAAAGAAATTGTGTTCATTTCTTGTAAGAGTTGGTCCATAGATTGTTCTGTTAAATCATAAGATAGTACATTAAATGGATCTATGTCTAATGACTTTACTAAAGACTCAACAGCATTTTCGACTAAGAACATGTCATTGCCGGTGAATAAGTAAATCAAATCTGGCATGAAATCGCCCACTTTCTACTGTCAATTATACTACAATTAACCGTCTTTGTGTACCCTAATACGATATTTACGATCATAATATTTTAACCTAACGGTAATGGTGTTACTGTGTTTGGTTTGATAGATATATATGCCATTATCAAGGTATCTTGTTAGAATGGTTTTGTGAGGGTGTAAATATGTGTTTCCCGAGGATATAAACGCATGTATCGGATTCACGTGATTAATGAACCGGCTAGATGACGAAGTGATTGAGCCGTGGTGTGGTACTTTTAGAAAATCACTTCCTAGTTCTTTTTTGTATTTATTAACCAAATCAACCTCTGCAGTTTCTTCGATATCGCCTGTAAAAAGAAAACTAAAATCATTCATCTTGAGTTTTATTACTAAAGAGTTATTGTTGGCATTTTTATAGTCTTTTAGGGGGCCTAATATCGTCATTTCTATCCCATTACATGTTAATTTCTCACTAGGTCTTACGCGTTTAATTTTATGACTACTATCGACAAGTAACGCCTCGATATCCTGCTCATAGTGACTGATGATTATCTCTGAAACATTGGCTGTTTCTAAAACATCATACATCTTTAAGTAATGATCTTCATGTCCATGAGAAATAATTAAATAATCGATATTAACGATATGGTTGTTTCTAAGGTATCCTTTAATGTCTCCATACGCATCGATGACGATGACACACCCATTGTGTTTAGATTCAATGATGGTTGTATCGCCTTGCCCAACATCCAAGAATGTCACCTGATCGTAAGGTTTTACGTATCTTATAGAAGGAATCATATAAAGGAATATAATAAGAAAAAAGCCTTTAAGTAATTTGTGTTTTGCTGATTCCTCTAAGTAAATTAGTAGCCATAATACCATATAAATCAAAATTAATATGCCAGACAGTCTTGGTATTAAGAAGCCTATTTGATCCTGATTAATATATTCAAACAAGCTTATAATCGCTTTAAATCCATCTTCTAACAACTCTGCAATCGGTCTAAATAAAGAGACCCATGCCAGTGGCATCAAGGTATAACTAAATACCCTCATGATGACTGGAGAAAACAGTAACGCTAAAGGATACATTCTACTTTGAATTTGCGATAAAAAGGGCAGTATTAAGAGTTGAATGTATATGGTTGTACCGACTGAACTCATAAAATCTGATTTAGGACGTTCTAAAATGAAAAATAGACTAGAAATAAAGGAAAGCGGAAAAGCAATCGATTTAAGGTAAAAGGGATTTAATATGATCATTAACATAAATGTTACAGATAACGCATCGAGTCGAGTGATCTTTTTATCGTTAATCACGAAGTACTCGTAAATTAAAAACTGTAAAGCAGCTCTTAATAACGATAACGGCATCTTTGTTATAAATAAATAAAATCCTAGGATGCCTGTATAGCAAACTGTTCTTGTTTTCGGTTTAAAGGGCTTAAATAAGTATCCGCACATGGTCATCAAAATCTGAATATGTAACCCAGATAAAACGAATAAATGACTGATTCCCAATTTACTCAACGTGTCTTTATTCTCAAACTCATAATCCCCTAACACTAAGCTTTTGACAAAATATCGAGCATGAGTAGGTAAAGAATCCACATAAGTGTAAAGTCTATCCATTACCTTATAGGGGCTCTTTTCGACTTTGATTACCTCAAAATCGACATAGTTAAAATACCCATTAATACCTTGGGACTTATAGTAATCATGAGCATCAAACCCATAAGTGAAGCGAGCATGATCATAAAGATTAGGTAATGTTTCAATCATAATAACTGACCCAATTTCAATTTCTTGATTCGACTTCAAATGATATTTCTTCGAATTACTCCTAATTGTGTAAACGAAAGGTTTATCTTCTGAAACCCAAAGTACACGATAATACCCATTAGGTTTAATCAAGGTTCTTGGCGTTTTTACTATGAGAAATCCAAGTAAGATGAACAAAAGCGATAACTTTAAAAGTTTATGCTTTCTCATGAAGAATACAAGTATTATCATAAGCAATAGATAGTACAGATTAAGCGCACTAAGTGCGCCAATTAGAAACCCAAACCCTAATAAATGTGTATTAGACGGTAATAAGGTTTTTAAGTTTTTCAAAGGTTTGATCGCCAATGCCAGATACTTGTTTTAAATCCGAAATCGTTAGAAATGCACCGTTTTTTTGGCGGTACTCGATGATTCTTTTAGCGGTTGCTTCACCGATACTAGGTAACATAACCAGTTCTTCTAGTGACGCAGTATTGATGTTTACTTTTTGAGTAACTGGTTCATCTTTTTTCTTAATTTCTATTCTAATGGAATCAAGAATTGGTTCCTTTAAGTTAATGGTAGATAAGTCCGCTTCAAGTTTAGGACCTAACGCGTAGTTAATCAGTTTCTCATAAGTTGTCCCAGACTCAACATAGTAAACACCTGGAAGATTGACTTCGCCATAAATCTCGACTTTAATTAGTTCAGGGACTACAATAGGTTGTGCTTTTCTAGATTCTACCGGTTTATTAAGTAGTTTAGGGATAAAGATTAATAATAGTAAAAACAAAACGAATAAAACAACTTTGATTTTTTTCATGATATCACCCATTTAATGAATACAACGTAATACTATAAAAAAAAGTAAAACCAGTCGGTTTTACGTTATTTTTTTAAAGTTGCTTTGATATAGTGCTTACGTTCATCAGGACCTGCTAGCGTGATAACATCCATTCCTAGATTCTCTAAAATGGATGTGTAGTATTTAAGTGGATAAATGGATTGTGTTACCTTGTAGGTTTCGGTTGTTGTTATCGAATGCTTTAAAGAGGCATTGTGTACGGATACTTTCCATTCATAATAAAATGGTTCAGTGTCGGTTTCTATGTACCCATCCATCACGGATAAATACTCTTCTTTATAAACGTCAAACAAAAGCGTACCTTTGGCGTTTAGGGCATTTTTCAAATTCTTAAAAAGTCTTTTAGCACCTTTGAAATAATTCACAACATCATTTAGCAAGATGATTTGGTCATACTTAGCTCTAATAGGTTCTCGTAAATCATGTTCATATAAATGTGCGTATAGGGCATTTTCTCTCATTTTATCCCTAGCAATTGCTAGTGATTCTGAGTCTAAGTCAATCCCACTCGCATGAAACCCTAGTTTTAATAGAGGAATTAGAAAAACACCTGTTCCACAGCCTGCATCCAAAAGTGACTTATTTGGATCAAGTTCTTTTACAATGAAATCTACAATTGGTCCGTAGTCGATGTCCTCAACCAAAGCTTCATAAACCTTGCCGAAACTCATGTTATAATTCGACTCTTTTTAACCCCATAAGGCGTTTATCAAAGCCATAGAAGTCTCTTTGTTCTTCCGAGAAGATATGGATGATAATATCCTTAAGGTCAACCAATAACCAACCACCTGTTTTACCTTCAATGCCTTTGATTTGATTAGGAAGTGCTTCTTTAAGGTAAGAAACCAAGGCGTTAGCTTGTCGTTCATTCGCGGTAGCCACAACCACATAATCGAAGAATGGTGAGGATTTCTCCATGTCATATACTCTGATGTCGGTTGGTTTAACCAATTCTAATGTTTTGATCGTTTTTTCTAATAAGTTCATTTCGTCTCCTTGTAATACTCTATACATTCTAGTTGTTCTATATGTGGTGTAACATTATCTTTTAAGAGGTGTTCTACCGTGAATTGAAGCGATAATAAATAAGCTTCTTTAAGGTCTTTTAGCGCACGTTCATAGACAATTTTTGCTTCTTTAAAGTGTCTATTTGGTTCCGAATAATCAGAAACAACGATAATCATGGTTTCCAAGTTCATATCTGGTTTACCCCACATATGGTATTGAATCGCCTCAATCACTTTCGGATCGTTTATCCCTAGGACTTTTTTTACATAGGCGGCTGCAGCCAGTGCGTGATAAACTACTTTGGTATCTTGATATTTCTTCACTAGCTCTAGATTATCAATCATTTCTACTTGAGATTCGATTGTATCGTACTTACATAAATCATGTAATAGTGCTGCTTGTTTCAAAACAAATGGGTCTCCACCATGAATTAAACCAAGTTCTAGAGCGCGTTCATATACGCCCTTTACATGTCGTATACGGTCTTTATGATCTCCAAGTTTTTCTAAAAGAATTCGTTCAAAATCCATTAGTATAACGCCTCACTTAATACCACCCTAAAGCCTTTAGGGGTATATACCTCGACGACTGCTGGTCCCATTAAATGGACAAAGGCAATATCCGCAAATGCAACTTCGTATCTTTTAGATTCTTTGATTCTAAAGACTTGTTTGACAAAGGTAGTTGACACACTATTTTTGAACAGTTGTTCTTTTCTTGAATCAAACTTTACGTAGGATGAATCGTATTTGGTTCTATGCAATTGCATCTTAGATGATGCATAAAAACTAATCCCCTTGAATCCACCTTCTAAGTAGGAAAATACCCCAATGCCATCTAGATAAACCGATTGTTGTTCGTCTAGTTGATAAATCGTTGGTTTAACTCTTGATTCAATCAATAGTTCTTTATAAGCCTCATATGGTAGAAATTCTGCAATACCACCATCAAGGAAAATACCTGGGGTATCAATAATCTTTCGATCATTAAATGGCATGTCAAATTGTCCCTGTGTTAAACCTGGTTTTTTACCAGATAAAACGTTCGTTGAATGTTTCATTTTTTCAGCAATACGTCTAAATAGTAAGGATTTTCCTGAGTTTTGGAATCCTACTAAGTAAACATTTTGATGGTTTTGATAGTGACTAATCGTATCGATTAAAAGGTCAATATTATAGTTTTGAAGAGCAGAAACCGGAATTATTTCTTCAAAACGCATTTTAAGGATGTTTGCTTCTTCACGTATTTTATGAATCATTCGGTTGATATTTACACTTTTTTCAAGCGTATCTAGGTGGTTTAAAACGAGTATTGTTTTCGAATTTGGGAAATGTCTATCTAAACGATACTTTAGTCTTAATGACAAGTGATTAACACTTAGTACATAGATGATCAAAGCTTCTTCTTTAATCGCTGGCATATCGCCTTTTAAGATTTCTTGATTCGTTACTTTTGAGTAATTTTTCAAATTAAAACAATCCACACATAAATCATGTTCTATAGACTTGACATATCCTAAGGCTTTTTCAGTGTTTGTTTGTAGAATAACGCCACAACCACTACATTTTTTCATCTAAAAACCTCTCTTCATACAGTTCTTTATGGTGTTTTTTCGCCTTTTTCAAGAAAAAAGCTTCCATTTTTCGGTTAATTCGTGTTGGTAGGATGTCAGACTTTCTCATGATCGGATTTACAAAAATAGTGTAAAAACCCATTCGATTTCCACCTAAAATATCGGTCATGATTTGATCGCCAATGTTTATTACCGTAGTCTTATCGTTAACCCCCAACAGTTTAAGTGCTTTCTTAAACCCTTTTTTAAGAGGCTTACGAGCACTCGCTAAATATGGGTACTTTAAATCCTTTGAAAAGAGTGATACCCTTTGTTTATTGTTGTTAGAGATTAATAGGATTTTAAAGCCAATTTGTTCGATTTCATTGAGTAGGTTAATGGTCTTTTTGTTAGGTGTATGTTCTTGATAAGATACCAATGTGTTATCGATATCAATTAAACATACTCGAAATCCTTTCTGATATAAACCTAAAAAATCGATGTTGTTCACCGATTTTTGATGTTCATTAGGAATAAAGTTCAAATAACGTTTCTTCATACTATTTAATGTCTAGTATTTGGACATGGAACGATTTGCCTGTTTCTAGGTGTACTTCTACAGAATCCCCTTCAACAGCACCAATGATTGCTTTTCCAACAGGTGAATCTGTTGAAATCTTATTTAACATTGGGTTTGCTTCAATGGTTCCAACCAATTGATAATCTACAGTTTTCTTCTTTTCTACGAAGAATAATGTTACTGTTTTCCCGGTTGTAACTTTGTTATCGGAAGATGCTTTAATTAATTTAAAGTTTTCTAAGATATTTTCAATTTCTTTGATGCGCGCTTCAATTCTTGCTTGTTCATCTCTAGCTGCATCATAATCAGCGTTTTCAGATAAGTCCCCTTGTGCACGAGCTTCTTGAAGCGCGATGACGTTTTCAGGACGTTTTACATCTTTTAAGTGAGATAACTCAGCTCTTAACTGATCGACACCTTCTTGGGTCAATTCAAAGACCTGTTTATTTTTTGCCATAAAATTCACTCCTTGTTTTACATTTTATAATTATACTATAATTCCTATGAATTAGATAGTTAAAGATGATGTTTCTTTAATGCTTTTTGTATTTCTTTGTGCCCAGGCATTAGTAGATCTAAGACATCATAGAACGGTTTTTGATGATTGGGCACAAGTATGTGTGCGTATTCATGCATCAATACGTATTTAAGATAGATGGGGTCTAGTTTTGCGAGATAGGCATTTAGAGTAATGACTTTTTTTCTAATATGACAACTGCCATATTTCGATTTTAGCCATTTTATTTCCGTTGGAAGTGGTTTCAAACCTATTGGTTTTAAGGCCTCAAAGAGCCAATCCTCGAGTTCCATTAACTTTGTTTTCAATACTTCTTTGTAAAACCTCTTAAGTGCTTCTTCCTCGGTTTTTGTGTAATAGATCGTGACTTCATCACCAACGTCATAACTAAATCTTTTACTTTGGATGTAGGTGATAGATTTCGTCAACCCAAAATAATTAGGGATGGTTATTTGTCGAGTCATTTTTTCATAAAACAGGTCATATTTTTTATGGATATAATTAAAGATTTCTTGATCACTAATATGTTTAGGACGAGTTATTAGTACATAATCGTCTTTAAAATGAAAATAGGCGTGTTTGATTTTTTTAGTCTCAAATTCAAAGCGCAGTGTTTTCTCACCCTTAGTTAAAATCATAGTACTTTTCTTAACATATCAAAGGCATGAACTTCAAAAGGCACTTTGATTTTCAAGATTTGTTTAGGGTGTCTTGCTGCATCTAATAGATTCATCTGTTCATCATAGATGTTTTCAACGACCATTTTACGTTGGTATTTTGGTCCAACAAGCTCTACTTCTTCACATGGTTTAAAGTGATTACGTTGTTCAATCGTCGCATACCCTGTAATTGCATCATAATCAATGACGATGCCTAAGAATTCTTTTGTTGGTTCTTCACTGCGTAAGTTATATAGTTGTTGTTCTGCCTTTGGCATCCCAGCTAAAAACCCGTATGAGGTAAGTCTATTTTCTGCTTTTCGAATTTCTTCTTCATAATAATTCATATCTTTAACCGTACCAGTTTGTGTATACTCATCAATTAGTAACCGGTAAGTTCTTACAACCGTAGCAATATAGTGAATACTCTTCATGCGCCCTTCGATTTTAAGTGACGCTACATTTGCATCTATTAATTTAGGGATGAACCTCAAAGTTTGTAAGTCTTTAGAAGACATTGAAAACGGCATTGAGTCGTCTGATATCTTTTCATCATCACTATATAAATCGTAATTCCAACGACAACTATGGGCACAGCCACCTCTGTTTGCGTCACGATCAGTCATATTGTTAGAAAGGGTACATCTTCCACTGTAGGAAGCACACATTCCGCCATGAATGAATACTTCAATCTCAACTTCTGATTTCGAAGTAATCTCACTAATTTCATCAATGTCAAGTTCACGACCTAATACAACACGTTCGGCACCCATATCTTTCCAAAATTTAACAGCGCTACTGTTAACCACCGATTGTTGAGTGGAAATATGAACTGGAATACTTGTATGATCCAAAGCGGTTTTTACGATATATGGGCTAGCCGCAATTATCGCGTCTACACCAGCACTTTCTAATCCCTTTAGATACTCAATTAATTCACCCATATTTTCATTATGTGGAATAATATTGGTTGTTACATAGAGTTTTTTACCAAATTGGTGCGCGAAGTCAGCACCTTCTTTGATATCTGCCAATGTGAAGTTGGATGCTCTTGCACGTAATGAAAACTCTTGTCCACCAATGAATACCGCATCTGCCCCATATAAGATTGCTATTTTTAGTTTTTCTAAATCGCCTGCTGGCGCTAATAGTTCTGTCATTTCAATACCTTCTTAGGTTTATATACAGTCTTCTTAAATAAGAAGCCCGTATCCCATTTTTCTTTATAGTTATCCAAAATTTGTGTTTTTGCTTCTTCGGATGGTTCTTGATAGTATTTTAAAATCTCTAGTGTGTATTGATCGTCGTGAAAAATGGTATCAAAAACAAAATAATCGACTGAATTACTAAGTTCATCTACATAAGGTAATCCGCAAAATACATTTTCTCTAAAGATATGTGTACCTGCTTCATCTTCCAAAGCTTTATAGCGAAACTCAGGTCTTTTTTCTTCTACCACAGATAAGTTTCGTTTGTCATGATAAGGATTTGGAAGGTTCTTATTTTCAAAATAAGCATTTACTAGTTGCCTTTTGGAATAAAACATATCTAAATATCCATGAATGTACATAAAGAGTGGATATGGTCTATTTTTCCCAATTTCAATGATGTCTTCCAAAATAATTTCCTTAGCTAAGAAAACACCTTTAATGCCTTGTTCATGATAGTAGTGAACATCAAAGACATTCGCCAATAAAGTTTCAGGATTATAAACCATCTTATGAAGGATATTCAACTTTTTGGCAATCGATAACACACCTATATCGGCAATAATGTATCCTGTGATTGACTCACTATCGACACTCTTGATAAAGTCTTCGTAGTGGTGTTCATCTTTATCGTGCAAAATGCGGTTCATAAGGATATATACTTCTTTTTGTGCATCTTTGGCCATGTTGGAAGCAATGACAATCTCTTCAGAACTAAAACTTCTTGTTAGTCTTGTAGAGACTTTATCTTGTCCCATGATAAACCCATCACAGTAGTTCTTTAAGAACTCGATTGAGTTCACTTCAAATAATGTTACTAATTTCTTCATAGCGGTTTCCTCACTGATACGCTCATGCCATCGCCAATATCTGTAAATGACGTTTCGAATTCTTTGTTTTCTTGTAAAAATGTTCTAAACCCGTTAAGTCGCTTGATGAGATTTCTTGTCCCTCGCTTAACTTTGGTTATATCCAAATGGTGAAAATTTAAGTTATCTGTAATGATAAATCCGTTTTCAGTTAATTGGTTTTGATATTTTAAGAAGAATTTCTCATATTGTGCTTTGGCTGCATCAATAAATATACAGTCATATAAGCCCGATACATCTTCTGTTAATGCGTCTTGAAGTAATACTTTAATCTTTGATTCTAAGCCAAAACTTTTAACGTTTTCGACAGCTTGTAGGTAACGCGCTTCATCACGTTCAATGGTAACAACCGATGCATTTGTATGAACCACCATTGCGATGGCACTATACCCAACTGCCGATCCAATCTCGAGAATGGTCTTAGCTTTATGATCTAAAATCGTTTTAACCAAAAATAAAAGCCCATCATCAGATAGGATTGGTATTTGATTCTCTAGGGCTTTTAGTTTGAGTTCATTAAGCTTCTTCTGCATCTTCATCGTCATCTGCATCGTCGGATTCTTGAGAATCGCCGATGAAGTTTTCTAACAACTCATCAAGCATTTCCCATTCTTCGTCTGTTTGCACGTCTTCGAAATAGCCTTCGCCATTCTCAGTCTCAACGAATACTGCTGCACTAATTTCATCGCGGTCAGAAAATTGAAAAACAACATAGTTTTTCATAGTTTCTTCGCTGTAATGTGTGAATAGAATATCGCACATTACTTCTTCGCCATCGTAAATGATGGTTAATTTGTTTTCATCCATTATATCGCTCCTTTGTAGTCTAGATAGCTCTGCAAGATGATTTGGGCAGCCATTTCATCTTTTTTCTTTTTACGCTTATCTCTTTTTACGCCTGCTTCAATCATTTGGTTTTGTGCATGAAAGGTTGAGAGCCTTTCATCCCAAAGAATAACGGTTGCTTTTGTTTCTTTTTCAATCATTTCCTTAAATGATTCGCTGATTTTGGCACGAATGCCTATATCATTGTTCATATGCTTCGGATAGCCTAGAACCACCACATCGATTTGTTCTTGGTTGATGTAATTGTTGATAAACTTACTGGCATCGTCATAGTGATTTTCATAAAATCGGTAGGTCATTATCGCTTGTGCTAAAATCCCTGAGTCACTTCTGGCTATACCAAGTGTTTTTTCACCTAAATCAAGACCAATGTATGAGGTCATTAAAACCACTCCTTGAAGGATTCGATGATGTCGTTAATCTTTGTTTTATCGCTGGTTCCGCCTTGAGCAAAATCAGGTCTTCCTCCGCCTGAACCATTGGATACAGCAGCTGCTTTCTTAACCATTAGATTAGCGTTGTACTTATGTGTTTTACATAGGAACATCAGTTTATCTTCGGTTTCGTTAATTAGGCACACAGCATCTGCTTTTATTTTATCATAGATTGCATCTATAAGTTGTTTTAAAACATCTTTATCCATATCTTTTACAACAATAATTGGGGTTAATGTATCTTTCTCATAGTATTGTTCAAGATTGGATAATGCAGATTTACCTTTAATTTGTAGTAGTGTTTTCTCTAAGTTCTTATTATCGTCTTTATAAAGCTCGATGTAGTTTCTGAAGTCAATAATGTCTCTGTAAGATCCAATGAACAGTGGTTTCACTCTTGAGTTAAATTCAAATTGAGGATCAATCGAGTGAATTTCTTCAAGCAATCTTTGTTGTTTAGCCTCGAGGGTATGAAGTTCATCCATGTATGCGGAAACTGAAGCAGCAATCTTGGATTGAACATCCCCAGTAATCGCTTCAATACGATAAATACCAGAACCAATTGATTCAAATGAGGTTAAGGCAAAACGTTTGATTTCTGAGACATTTGATACGTGTGTTCCCCCACAAAGTTCGATGGAATACCCACCGATATTTACCACTCTAACGATATCATGGTACTTTTCACCAAACAGTGCCATTGCACCTAGTTTCCTCGCATCATCAATCGGCATTTCTGTAGTAACTACATCGAATGCTCTTAAAATGGCATCATTAACAACCGCTTCAATCTTCAATAAGTTTTCTTTTGAAATGGATTCATAATTGTTAAAGTCAAAGCGAAGTGTATCATTCGTAACTTGTGAGCCTTGTTGGTTAACGTGATCACCTAAAATGACTTTTAGAGCTTTATGTAAAAGGTGTGTTGCTGTATGGTTCATTGCAATATTCAAACGGTTATCTTGATTGACTTCTGCGTATACCACTTCGCCTTCATCAAAGCTTGCGTCTAAAACATGTAATGCTTGTCCGTTTGGCAGTTTTACGACATCAGTAACTGGATAACCATTAATGGTTCCAATGTCAGCTACTTGTCCACCCATGGTTGCATAAAATGGAGTTTTATCTAAGATAATGCCATTTTCAAACACTTTAATGACTTCACTTCTAGATGAAAGTGTGTCATATCCAATAAATAAGGATGGCTCTTTAAATGCGAGGTATTCTGCTTCTTGAGCTTTCATCGAATTGTTTTGAACACGATTTCTTCTGGATAATTCTTTTTGTCTATCCATAAGTTCGTAGAAACCGTCCATGTCGACTTCTTTATTGTGTTCTTGTGTAAGTTCTAATGTTAATTCAATTGGGAATCCATAGGTGTCATACAGTTTAAAAGCGTCTTCTTTTGTAAGAACATCCACTTTTTCTAAAGCATCTAGTAAGTGTTTTTCACCTAAGGTAAGGGTTTCTAAGAACTTGTTTTCCTCAGATAAAATAACGCGTTTAACCATTGCTTCATTTTGAACAACGTTTGGATAATAAGGTGCCATAATGTCTCTAACATCGTCCACTAATTTATGTAAGAACGCTTCAGTTAACCCTAGCTTCTTACCATATTTAGTTGCACGTCTTAATAATCTTCTTAAAACATATCCTCTACCTTCATTAGATAGAATGGCGCCGTCGGCAATTGCCATGGTTAGGGTCTTGATGTGGTCAGCTATGACTTTAAATGCCATTTGTCCATCGTATTTAACCCCTGATAAATCTTCGGTATGTTTAATGATTGGCATGAATAAATCTGTTTCAAAGTTAGTCTTTGTGCCTTGTAGTACGCAAGCGAATCTTTCAAGACCTGCCCCTGTATCAATGTTCTTACTTGGAAGTTCTTTGTAAGATTCTCTTGGTGTTCCAGGTTTTGCGTTATACTGGCTAAAAACAATATTCCAAATTTCAATAAAGCGTTCATTGTCTAAGTCTTGTTCAATGAGTTCTTTCCCGCGTTTATCATAGGATTCGCCTCTGTCAAAATAGATTTCGGTATCTGGACCTGATGGGCCTTCCCCAATTTCCCAGAAGTTTGATTCCAGTGGGATTAAGTGGTTAGGATCCATACCAAGCTCGACCCATTTATTATAAGCAACTTGGTCAGAAGGATAATAAGTCATGTAAAGCTTTTCTTTTGGAAAGCCAAAATAAGCTTCGCTGGTTAATAGCTCAAACCCAAATTCGATGGCTTCTTCTTTAAAGTAGTCTCCAATAGAAAAGTTTCCTAACATCTCAAAAAATGTGTGATGTCTTGCAGTTTTACCAACATTATCGATGTCATTGGTTCTAATGCATTTTTGGATATTTGTTAAACGTGGTTTTGGTGGAATGGCTGACCCATCAAAATACTTCTTAAGCGGGGCTACTCCAGCATTAATCCATAATAGTGTTTTATCGCCCATTGGAATAAGCGAAGCACTTGATTCAATTTTGTGGCCTTTAGATTCGAAAAAATTAAGCCAAGTTTCTCTGATTTCTTTTGATGTCATGTATCTCATATGTGTCCTCCATAAAATAAAAAAAGTCCTTAGAAAATTCTAAGGACGACAAAGTCGCGGTACCACCTTAGTTCTAGGTTTCCCTAGCACCTCAATTTACTGTTATGGCCAGTTTACCATTGCTCCCAAGTAGCTTCATGATTGCATTTAAGTTACTTTCACCAACCGTAACCTCTCTAGTTAAAATTCATCATTACTCATCTTGTTCATCGCTATACAACCTATTTTAACATAAAACTCTTATTTTTCAAGTAAAATCACGGACGAGATGATGGGTTTTCTTTGTAGAATTCCAACTGTGCGATTACATCATTTCGTTTGTCTTCAAAATAGGAATAGCCACGTTCTTCAAAAGGAACTTGGATTAGGCCTTTGGTTGAATGTTGGTTAAAGATGTTTTTTTCTTCTAGATGTAGGGCAAGATATCTATCATAAGTAAAATACGTACTTATCAATAGATTAAGGGCATTTTCATATTTTTCTTGATAGTCATCAAATGACAGGATTTTATCCGATAGTGGGTGTTTAACTTCTTGACCCCATTGATGGGTGTTTAAGTTCCCCCAGGTATAGATGTCTGCCCCAACTGTATGATTAGTAAATACTGGTGCGCCATCCCATCCTTGACCTAAGCCATGATCATAATCATATGGAATCATGAGCCATTTCTTCTTGTCTGTTTGATAATATAAATAGTAATTATTCCCCATTGCACGGTAATCATCTGGGTTACCGAGCATCACCCCTGTTGCAAGCAAATTAATAAACGAATCTACTTCGAAATTAGCTTCAATATAGGTTTTAAAGGCTTCACTCTCTAATTCATTAATGTTTTTAATGAATGACTTAAGTTGCTGGTGAGTGCTTGTTTTCTTATTGGTTTTTAAATCATAACTTGGAAAGTAATTAATGCTTTCATCTTTAATCCCAATGGCTCTACTATCATAGTTATCTTCAAGAGCAGCTGGACCAAATTGTTGCCATAGCACTTTGTATAAATCACCATCATCGTTATTAAGGTTTCTATTCAAAAATGATCGGTCTATGGATTCAAATATATGGTATACACCCATGATGGTTTTAGTATTGTCTATTTGTAATGTTAATAGAACAGGAACCATTTTAGGGGCTAATACACCCATATCATTAAATAAATTATAACTGAAGCGTTCAGTCACATAGGATGTGTCATAGTTACGGTTGTATTTTAAATTCAGTTCAGTTACGCCAAATACTGTTCTATCTTTAATCTTTTGAAAGTCTTTTGATGCTTCATCTATTCCAATTGGGTCATTAAAATCAATCTTAAAATGGTTTCGATTGAGAGTACCTTCAGAGTCAAATAAGCTGGTTCTCGATGTATTGCCTCTCGTTCTAAACCCCACATTATACACTGTTTCAGTAAAACTATCTGTTTCATAAACCAGATCAGCAACTATTTGATAATCTGTTTTAAACGATCCAAACTTCTTGTTGTGTTCATGCATTTTTTGGTTTAAATCATCAGCATCATTCTTAGATATCTTAATTGTTAGAGCATGATAGTGCGTTTCTTCAAATAAGTATTCATAGGTTAGTTTGGACTCAACAACAGGATCTTCAATCGGATCTGGGTTTGATGGCGCATTTGGATTAGGTGGTACAACTGCCTCATCACACCCCACTAGTAATAATACTAAAAACAATCCTATAATGAGTTTTTTCATAAATTTATCCCTTCATAAGTACTTTCTTGTTAATCACCATTAACCCTAAAGAAGCCCAAATGGCGATTAAAAAGTATCGAATAAAATCAAATACTAAGTCTAATACTAAAGGGTTAGTATCAGCGGTTGCACTATAAGGTAAGATAACCTTCAAGCCTTCTTTTAATAAAAGTGCTACACCAATCCCTAATACGACTTTCACGACTTGTACGATTGGTTTCGCATTCACTTTGGATTTAACATATAGTTTTTCTATATAATACCCAACACTTAGCCCGATATAGGCGCCAGCGGCTACATAAAGTTGTTCTTGTTTAATAAAGAACATTAAAATGATAATAATTGGAACTGGGTATAAAGCACGAATGTGTTCTCTATCTGGTTTACCAACCCCAAGTAAAAACATGAATAAACTACCTAATATAAGCCCAAGTGCAAGGCCAACTATAACGTCTTCCAAATAGTGTTGACCTAAATATACTCTTGAAAGTGGTACTAAAATGACTAATAGAACCATTAACGTACGAATCACTTTCGAGAAATAGTATTCATTCCAAAGGTTAATACCGATGGCTCCAGCTGCTTGTGCATGCCCACTTGGCATTGATGAGCCTGATGTTTCTTGTAAGATTGCTCTAGCACCTTCCTGATAAGGCCTTGGTTTATTGGTCAGTGATTTGATGCCCCCATTAATAAAGGCACTACCTAAATAGGCAATCATAAAGCGAAATGCGAACTTCTTATCAATTGTCCAGTATAATATCGCTGACAATAATATAAAGAAATACTGATCACCAAACTCTGTGATGATTCGCATGATTACGTCTAATACTGGATTTGAAAACTGTTGTAAAAACTCAACTATTGCCATCTTTTTTACCTCTTTCAATCTTCTTACTTAATTTGGTCTTGATCTTCGTTCGTTTCTTTTCTTCTTTTTTCGTAATGATTCTTTGTTTCTTAAGTTCTTTAATCTTCTCATATGTGTGTGCTGAAGGTTCGATATAAGTAAACTTTGAGATAGATCTATAAGAGTCTTTCAAAGAACTGTCTTCATTCAATATACCAATATCGATTAAGTTATTAATGACTTCATTTGCGACAAAATAGCCATAGTTTTGTCTTTCTGTCAACGCATCATCTGTAAATCTAATGATGTCATAAGCCATTTGGACGGGTTTATTTGAGAATAAACTTAAGTCAGTCATATTAACGATAAGGATTTTGTCATTAATGTATTTGCTTAAATTCAAGTTATAATCTAGCGGTACCGTGATTATGACATTACATCCCTTATCAATTAATACATCGATTGGGTTATTGTCTGTTAATCCGCCATCTACATACCCATCTTCATCGATATACGTAGTCCCGAAAAACAGTGGAATGGATGCACTCGCAATGACTGTTTCAAATGGTTTATCGTGAGTGTTAACATGAAACACTGTTTTCTCGTGATTGTCTTTTCTTATTTGTGAAACGATTTTCTTTGGATCAATGATTTTTGAGGCAACAACGTATAAATCCTTGTCACATTTGGTCAAGTCTTTAAGCTTTACGTAATGGGTAAAGATATCTCTTAAGACATCTAAGCTATATAAGCCTTGTTTGTCTTGTTTAAACCTGGTAAACCCTTGTTTATAAAAACCAGACTCTTGAGCATATTCCCATACTTCAACGATTTTATTTGCATCATTCAGTGTACAGAGCAATAATCCATTGATTGCGCCAATTGAAGTACCTGCAACGACTTCAATGTCATCTAATAGATTATGTTCTTCTAGTGCTCTAATAACCCCTAATTGATACCCACCTTTAGCCCCGCCGCCCCCAAGCATTAACCCTATCTTGGGTTTCATCTTCTAAAGCTATCCTTTAGTGTTTTCTTCATGTGTCTTTGGGCGTCTTTTTCTTTCAAGTCTTCGCGTTTATCGAACAACTTTTTACCCTTAGCCACTGCGATTTCTAACTTGGCTAAGCCTTCATTAAAATAAAGCTTTAGGGGGATTAATGTGAAACCATCCTCTTTAGATTTAGCTTCCAGTTTGAGGATTTCTTTTTTATGCATTAATAATTTTCTAGTTCTAGTTTCTTCATGGTTAAAGATATTGCCGTGTTCATATTGGGCAACATGCATGTTAACAATGAATATCTCACCATTTTTTACCGTCACAAATGCATCGTTTATATTGGCTTTGTGTTGACGGATCGATTTAATTTCTGTGCCCTTTAGCTGCAAGCCGGCTTCATAGGTTTGTTCTATGAAGTAATCATGCCTTGCCTTTTTGTTTTGGGCGACTATATTTTCTTTCATACTTTTTTTCCTCTTTTACAATAAATGTCAGTTGTCTCAACTTAACATCAACATCTTTCAATTTTACTTCTACTTCTTGCCCAATCTTAAAGAGTTGCTTAGTATCTTTACCCTTTAGCGTCAATGCTTTTTCATCAAAATAGTAGTAATCATTCATCATTCGCATTGGACATAAACCTTCAATACCGTTTTCGAGACGCACAAATAATCCTGCTTTTGTAACACTAGAAATAACGGCCTTAAAAGACTGATTAACTTTATTCGCCATAAATTGAGTGGTTTTAAGTTTATCGGTTTCTCTTTCTAGTTCATCCGCTTTTCTTTCCATCACTGAGCAACGTTCAGATGCAACATTAACATAGGCTTCATAGTACTGATAGTTCTTATCAAAATCAGTTGTATCAATTAGGAATGCTTTGATTAAACGGTGTAATAAAAGGTCAGGATATCTTCTAATTGGTGAAGTAAAGTGAGAATAGAATTTAGAGGCTAATCCATAGTGTCCAATGTTTTTTCCACTATACTCCGCTTTTTGCATTGAGCGTAAAAATAGTGTATGGAATACTAATTCAAGTGGATGTCCTTCTAGTTTATTTAATATATTTTGAAGTGTTTTAGGCGTAATATGATTAACCTTTGGAATCTTTAATCCCAACTCTTTTACCATTTGCATGACTTGAATAAGCTTGTCTGGATCTGGTTTATCATGGACTCGGTATATGCAAGGTAGTTCTAAACTTGATAAATGAAGGGATACAGTTTCGTTCGCTAAAACCATAAAAGACTCGATAAGAGCTTGGCCTTTGCCAGTAACGTAAGGATGAATGTCAATAATATGACCCATCTCATCGGTTTCATATTTAAACTCTAAGCTCTTGAAGTTTAACGCGCCACGGTCTACCCTTTTTTCTTCTAGAATATAGGATAGTTGATACATGTCTTTAATGGTTTGTTCTACTTCCTTATTAACTAAAGAATACCCATTATCCAAGAAATCGTTCACTTCGTCATAATTCAAACGGTAATTGACTTTTACCCATGTCTGCTCAATTTGGTGACTGATTGGATTACCATATGCATCTAGTCGCATGGTGACACTTAAGCATTTCTTTAACGTATCGGCATTTAAACTACACAAGTCGTTTGATAAGCGTCTTGGTAACATTGGAATGACCCTGTCTGCTAAGTATACAGACGTCGTACGTTCAAAAGCTTCTTTTTCCATAAATGAGTTGGGTCTAACATAGGCACTTACATCGGCAATATGAACTGCCAGTATATAGTCGGTCCCATCTTTCTTTAAACTAATCGCATCATCTAAGTCTTTAGCGTCTTTTCCATCTATGGTTACAATAAGTTCATTTTCAACAACTCTTCTTGGCATCGTATCGATAGATTCAATCTCGTCTGCTTCTTTTAAAGTCTCTTGCGAAAACTCATAAGGCCAGTTGGCTTCATAAACAAGTTCTAATATATCCATCCCTGGATCGGTTTCAAACCCTAGACGTTGAACAATTTGACCAATGGCTTTCTTGCCTTCATAACTTTGAATCTCAATTAGTAGCACTTCACCACCAATAAAATCCTTTTCTTCAACTTCAATTTGAAGTCTAAAAGGTTTAATTGGTAAAAACATAACGGTTTGATTGACTTTCTTCACGTGAACAACGATTTGCTTAACTGTACGTTCAAGGACATCAACCACCTTGTTTTTAACGCCTACATGAACCAATACTAAGTCTCCGTCTAAGCTCAAACCTAGGTCTTCTTCATATATGAATAAATCGTCTTTTTCTTGTAATAAAAAGGCAAAGCCTTGGTTCTTTACATCCAAAAAGCCCACTCTATAGTTAGGTCTTAATTGATATAGGTCGTTTTTGTAGTCTAGTCTTTTTTGACTTACTAACTGGTCTAGCGCTTCCGTTAGCGAAATAACATCCATTTGAGTTATTTCCAAAAGTTCATCGAAGCGATAGGCTTTACTATCCTTAAATAATTTTAATAGTATCATGGAATCACCAACTTATCTTACAAAAATTATATCACACACGCGCGTACATTAGCGTATCAAAATCCAATTATTCGATTATTTTATTAATTTAATTCATATTGACCCACAACAAAAATAAAAAGCACATTTTATTATGATGTGCTTTTGGTTATTTTTAAGTATGGACAGAGGGGACTATCCAAACTGTAAAAAACTAAACTTTTAAAACTCAAAAAGTTAAAGGCATGATAAAATATACTGTGTGGTTACTAACTAAACTTGTTTAAGTTCGTTAGCAAGCACGCTTTCCAAAAGTTTTTTAGTTTCCAAATGGTCTTCTTTATTTGATATGTAATCATTGAGCATAATTTCATCAATTGTTTTGTCATACCAGTTAACAAGCTTTTCAACGATGACGTAAATCATCTTTTCATTATGATCGTGTAAGAAACGTTTTAACGATTCAATGTATCCGATAATATAAGGATTTCTAGTGTAATTTGTGATGGTGCCAGAAATACCATGTAATTCGATTTCTAATAATTCAATGTTCATACTATCCACGTCCTATACTATTAATAAATTCAGGAAAATCTGGGTCTTCATAATCCATCGTAACATTTGAATTTGAGTCTTCTTTCGATATTGATAAGACGATTGAACTTCCAAATGATACAACAAATAGTAATACCAAAATAATTAGTTTTCTCATGACTTTTCCCTCCTACACTTATATTTTAGGATGGATAAAAATATATATCTACGGCACATCTGTCATACTTTTGGGGGTATTTTATGGAAATTACCAAACTTTTAGTCTTTATGGACAACTTAAGATACGCTAGAAAGGTCTCTCAAGAAGACTACTTGCTAGACATTGTCTCTCAAAGACAGTATTACAGATACGTCAATGGTGATTCATTACCACCATTTGACATCATCATCAAACTGTCTGAACGGTTGGGAATGAGTTTTGAAAGATTAATCAATCAGTTTATCGAAGCATCTGATGATGAAAACAAACACGTAAAAGCTTTCTTCAATTTGGTTATTTCTAGGAAAGATTCTGAAGCACTTAAACTATTTGATGGTTTCTCAAAACAGAGATTACTCGAAAATGCCAACCATAAATTCATCATTATTGGTAAGAGCATACTGGACTATAATAGGGACCGAATGCCAAAACATGAATTGGTCCGAATCTTGAAAGAACAAATCGACTTCGCAAGCATCATGAAGAGTGAGATTTTGCAGGATTTAGAACTCTATATTTTGGGGTTGGTTATGCAATACAGCGATGAAGATAGAAAACCTATTCTAAAACGCATTCTCTACTTAAACAAGGAGAATAAACTCTATACTTCTGGAAACCGACTTTATATTTCTCAAGTGTACTTTTGGGTTTTAAAGAATCTAGGTGTAGAAAAACGTTATGATGATTTATTGCAGATTGCCGATGATGCAATTCTATTCGCGAAAAGTGAATATTCAGTCTATTTACTCGAATATTTCTACTACTATAAGGCATTAGCATACTACAAGAAAAAAGACCTACCTTCATTCGAGGCGGTCCTATTTGACTGTATTAGTGTCTTAAAGGTGTCCAATATGCGCACCTATGAACATTTTAAAGAAATGATTCTAAAAGATACTAAGATCCACATTGATGATTTTTACGTTTTAAAAATGAAAATTAAATAAGAAAAGCGGAAACTCTTTAACAAGAATTTCCGCTTTATTTTTGGGAATAAAACTCTATTTTTTTAAGTTATAGAATGATTTTAAACCGTGGAATTGCGCAGTTTCACCTAATTCATCTTCGATACGAAGTAATTGGTTGTACTTAGCAATTCTGTCTGTACGTGATGCTGAGCCTGTCTTAATTTGACCCGCATTGAACGCAACAACGATGTCTGCGATTGTTGTATCTTCTGTTTCACCAGATCTGTGAGAAACAACTGCTGTATAACCAGCTCTCTTAGCCATTTCCATAGCGTCGAATGTTTCTGTTAAAGTACCGATTTGGTTTACTTTGATTAAGATTGAGTTAGCGATACCTTTTTCGATACCTACTGCTAATCTTTCAGTGTTTGTAACGAATAGATCGTCACCAACTAATTGGATTTTAGATCCTAATGCTTCAGTCATTAATTTCCATCCATCCCAGTCGTTTTGGTCGAAACCGTCTTCGATTGTGATAATTGGATATTTGTCAACTAAACCTACATAGAAATCAACTAATTCTTTAGAAGTGAATGCTTTTCCGCCTTCGCCTTCTAATACATATTTCTTAGTTTCAGCGTTGTAGAATTCTGATGCAGCAACGTCCATACCTAAGAAAATATCTTTACCCGCTTCAAAGCCAGCTTTTTTGATTGCTTCAAGAATAACTTGGATAGCTTCTTCATTTGAGCCTAGGTTTGGTGCAAATCCACCTTCATCACCTACAGCTGTGTTGTAGCCTTTTGATTTTAATACACTCTTTAAGTTATGGAATACTTCAGCACCCCATTGGATAGCTTGTTTAAAGCTCTTTGCACCAACTGGAAGAATCATGAATTCTTGGAAGTCGATGTTGTTGTCAGCATGCGCACCACCATTGATGATGTTCATCATTGGTACTGGAAGTTGTTTCGCATTGAAACCACCTAAGTAGTTATAAAGTGACACACCTAGGAAGTCTGCAGCTGCTCTTGCTACTGCCATTGAAACACCTAAAATTGCGTTTGCACCCAATTTAGCTTTGTTGTGAGTACCGTCTAGTTCGATCATTAATTTGTCGATTGCAACTTGGTCAGTAACCGCATAACCAATCACTTCTGGAGCGATGATTTCGTTTACGTTTTCAACTGCTTTTGTAGTACCTTTTCCTAAATATCTTTTTTTGTCGCCGTCTCTTAATTCAACAGCTTCGTATTCACCTGTGGATGCACCTGATGGAACGATTGCTCTACCAAATGCGCCACTTTCTGTGTAAACTTCTACTTCAACAGTAGGATTACCGCGTGAATCTAATACTTCTCTTGCATACACATCTGTAATAAATGGCATAATTTTATATCTCCTTTTTCTATTTTTTAGTATCTCTATATTACCAAAAGTATTATACCCCAACATGCTTTCAAAATAAAGCATTTCAGGTATAAAAGCGTTTACTATTTTTATCTTTTCATCTGCATATATATCGTCCTACAAATCCATACATATATTAGAATATATAGAAGGTTAAAAAATATGACTGAAATGTCAAAAGACCACTTCCATACAAAATCAAAATAAATAAGCGGATTTAAGAATTTATGATAAAGAGCAATGTTTCCTGTGATCACTTCTAAATAAAAAATTTGTGAAGTGAACCCCATCATATATACCCCTATTAACAAGAATACAACAGACAAAATAGAGTATATAATATGGTACTGATTGAAACTTCTAAAAAGTCTATTTGATAAGAAGTAATAGAATATCAAGAATGTAAATATGGATAATATGGATTGAAAATAGACTGTTAAGTAAAAATCTAGTGCACCAATAAATGCTCCAAATATAATACTACTTAGTATCCCTTCTACCAAGAACCTCTTCAAATCACTCTTAATCAAGGGTTGCTTAAGTTCATATAAGAAATGCTTCATCTACTCACCACCTTTAAGATAATTATAACTCAACTTTATCCAATCTTGACTTAATTGGCAAAAATAACATAGTTGTGATTAACCCTTTTGAAACATTTAATAAGCCATAGTTCGTTATGATGTATGTAATATATAAGTTCCAGTTTGACAGATCTACACCGAAAATATTGTTCATACTTGGGTCTTTCATCATTGTAAAAGCCGTAAAATGAAACTGACTGAACCCAAACATACTCGTAGAAGCATCAAACGAACTTAAATAAATTGGTGTTAATACAAAAATATTTAACGTAATTAGTGCAACTGTCAATGTTGTAGTTACACCAATCACAACACTAAAGAATTCCTTTTTAGAGACTGGTTTAGGGTCCACAATAGATTCTAGTAATAGGGGTGCTTTATGGGTTTTAATCATTTTCGAAATTAGGTAATAACTACCCAAAATGATTAGACTTGCCATCACTGCGATCAATTCTCCGACCATCTCATGTGGGATGAATAAATCCCCTTGTAACCCTTGTCTAAGGATTCCTCTAACAATAATTAATGTAAATGCGCCTTTGTATCCGACAACGACTGCAGCTACTAGTAGAGCGATCTCGCTCACATCTAGTTTCAACCATGGTAATCCTAGTGGTATTTCAAACAACCCAAATACCACTGAAATGGCTGCAAGCGTCGCTACAAAAATAACTTTTTTTGTGCTGTAATTTGTTCTCATAATTTTCCTCCTTAAGAAACAAAAAATGCCGCCACTCCAGGGTGACGGCAAAAAACAGGCACAAAAACCTTGTTTCTTCTCCCATCCAGACTATACTGTCGGTACTGGAATCGCACCAGTTCAACCAAAAAGGTTCGCGGACTTTACCGCCGATCAAGGAATTTCACCTTGCCCCGAAGTATTAACTCAACCACATTATAAAACAAATAAATAACGTAGTCAATTCAAAATGTTTTCTAAAACACTGATCATTTCCTCTAACTCCTTGAATTCATCCTTAATTTCTTTGATGTAATGGTCATTAAATGGACGAAACATTTTTAAATCAAAAGCGTCTTTTTGATTATTGATTGCAAGTATGACTTTATTACCTATAAACCCCATTACGAGTTTGTTATACTTCCTTTTCAAATGAACGATTTGTTCCATAACATTTGGCTTAAGTAGTTTAAATGTTTCGAATTGACTACTGCTAAATACATCAAACATCTTGTTAAAATCGATCCATTCAAGTTCGATTTTCTCAAGACTATTTCGCTTCCCAAAAAGGGTTGTATTATTATTTAATATATGAATCGGTTCAGGAAAGATTCTTTCAGTGGTAATCTCATAGTATCTACCTTTAAAAATCGTCACAACTGTTGTGGTTTTACCATTGCTTCTGACGTCTTGAAGATGGACATCAGCACATCTAAAATAATGATCGTTAATATACCCAGTTATCATATCTTCACTGCTAAAGCGGTCCTGTTTTAACAATACGCCCGCATTGTAAACCTCTTCTTTTGAAAACCCTCTTTGTGGATCATATGTCGCATTAGTAATTGAAGATAGAATTGCTTCTTTAACATAAGACTCTTTATAACTATTGCTCAGTTTTTTAAACATACTAGGCGCAATAATCGTCAATACTATTCCAAAACCAATTACAACAAAACCCATATAGGGATTTACTGTAAAACTTAAAAAGCCAGTAACGGAAAGCAAGATTCCTATTGCCTGTATCCATTCATATATTTTCTTTTTTCTGATTATTTCTTCTTTTGTCATAGTCACGAATAACCTCTACTTCAATAGTAAAAAATGTGATTTAAAAAACAGTAAACACTTTCAATTTTCATTTTAACATACTATGTTATATAATAACTATGGAAAAATAGAAATGAGGCTATTAAATGAGTAATAAAAAATTTGTTGGATTAATCATCCTAGACGGGCAAGGTTTAGCTCCAGCTAGTGACTCCAATTCAGTCACTTTGGCACATAAACCAAATTTAGATCATATTTTAAGTGAATTTCCTAACTCAACATTACAAGCTTCTGAAGAAGCAGTTGGCCTACCTGAAGGGCAAATGGGCAACAGTGAAGTTGGACATTTAAACTTAGGTGCTGGTAGAGTAGTGTATCAATCCTTAACTAGAATCAATGTTGCGATCAAAGACGGTTCTTTTTATGAAAATAAGTCTTTTTTAGATGCCATTGAACATGTTAAGAAACACAATTCAAAACTACACATTTTAGGTCTTGCTGGTAACGGTGGTGTTCACGCATCTAGCCAACACATCATTGCGTTAATTAACTTAGCAAATAAACATGGTCTAGAACAAAAAACTTTCTACCATGCTTTCTTAGATGGTAGAGATACCCCTCAAACATCTGGATTAGCTTTCGTTAAAGAGTTAATTGAAGTAGGCGCAAGAATTTCAACTGTATCTGGTCGTTACTATGCAATGGACAGAGACAATAACTGGGACCGTCTTCAAAAAGCATTCGATGCAATGACCATCGGAGATGCCCCAGAAAAGGATTGCCCAATTTGTGGTATTACTGAATCTTATGAAGCAGGTATCACTGATGAGTTCATGTTGCCGTTTGTGGTTAACAGAAAAGGCTTAATCGAAGACAACGATGCGATTATATTCGCTAACTTCCGCCCTGATAGAGCGATTAGAATTGCAACTGCATTCTCTAACCCAGAAGGCGTAAAAAACTACTACTCTGAAGGCAAAGCAACTTTTGATGCATCTCATGCACCAAAGAATATCCACTTTGTATCCATGATGCATTATAATGAGTCTGTTAAAGGGGCGATCGCGTTCCCACTTCAAGACTTACAAAACATTTATGGTCAAGTCATCTCAAACGCTGGATTGAAACAACTAAGAGCTGCAGAAACTGAAAAATATGCACACGTTACGTTCTTCTTTGATGGTGGTGCCGACTATGAGTTACCAGGTGCTAAACGTATTTTAGTTCAAAGTCCAAAAGTACCAACATATGATTTAAAACCAGAGATGAGTGCTTACGAATTAACGGATGAAGTCGTCAAGGCTTTAGAAACTAAGGAATATGACACAATGATTCTAAACTTCGCAAACCCTGATATGGTTGGTCATACTGGTTCCATTGAAGCTACAAAATTAGCTGTTGAAGCAGTCGACAAATGTTTGGGTAGAGTATTAGAAGCAATCGACAAGATTGGCGGGGTTGCAATCGTGTTGGCTGACCACGGTAACGCAGAAAAAATGCGTGACGAATTCGGAAAACCGCACACTGCTCATACTACTAACCTAGTTCCTGTGGTTGTTACGAAAAAAGGCATTACACTTCGTCAAGGTGGCGCTTTATGCGATGTTGCTCCAACGATGTTAGACATCCTCGGTGTTGCTCAACCTAAAGAAATGACGGGCAAATCATTAATTAACAAAAACTAAGATGGTCACCCATCTTTTTTTTCGAGCAGTTCTTTGTGTAAACGCTTTCGGCTTTCTTCAAATCGGCTGTGATTTTCTTGTTATAATGTTATAATAATTTTGTTAAAGTGAGGAAATATTATGTCTAAATTACTAAAACTCCGTGAAACCTTAGCTAATAACAAACCAAGTTACCCGATGAACTATTCTATTCCATCGATGTTTAACTTATTTGGCCATAATGCTATTTCGGTTTTAAACAATGGGGAACACTTAGTGAACCCTTATGATTTTCTAATTGATTTAATTGATCAAGTATTATTAAAAAACTATGAAAGTGCCCCAACTGGTTCACTTTCAACAATCAAGGGTGTAAAAGTCTCTAAGTCTAATAAGAAAATGGGTGGAGACTGGATTCTAAAATCTACTGTCTACTCAATGATGATTAGAACTTCTACAACTTGGGACCATGATAGAAATGGTTATATCGATGAAAACAATATTTACCACATCAAAGAAACTGGTACGTTCTTAAAAACACTTGCGTTACTTCCACTTCTAGACAAGATGGGCGTAGACTCAATTTACTTACTACCTATTTCAAAATTCTCATTAAAAAATAAAAAAGGTGAACTAGGATCTCCTTATGGCGTTTCAAACTTCTTTGAACTAGATCCTTCATTATCCGATCCAATGGTTGAAAATAACCTTTCGGTAGATGAACAGTTCCAAGCGCTTGTTGAAGCTGCACATACATTAGGCATGCGCGTGATGATTGATATTATTCCACGTACTAATGCTACTGAAAATGATTTAATCGTAGATCATCCAGATTGGTTCTATTGGATTAAATCCAGTGACCTCAGCTTATACAAACCTCCATATGTTGACGAAATTGCTGAACGTACTGTTTCACCAACTTCTAAATTTATGCCAACTGTATATAAGAGCCCATCAGTTCTAAATCACATCCAAATGTTCCAATTTGACCCTCAAACACAAGATAGCACTAAATGGTCAAAACTAAAAAAAGAATATGCTAGAAAAGGCGGTTCCATTCTCGAGCTAGTTGATAAGTATTATGGCCTTACCATCGCACCAGCTTTCTCAGACCATATTAACGATATTCAACCACCTTGGACAGACGTCACATTCTTCAGAATGTATATGGACCATCCAATCGAAACATCAAAATACCTAAAAGATAAAAATACTGCGCCGTATATTCTATTTGACACGATCAAGTCAAACTTATATCCAGGTCATAAACCAAATGTCGAATTGTGGGATACATTATCAAATATTATTCCTCATTACCAAAAGACTTATGGTATCGATGGTGCGAGAATTGACATGGGGCATGCTTTACCAAAAGAACTTGTTAACCAAATCATTACAACCGCTAGAGCTATTGACCCCGACTTCGCATTCATTGCTGAGGAGTTAAACCCAGATAATGCTAAACATGCAAGAAAACTTGGTTACAATATGATTATTGGTAACGGATTCTCTATGGAACCACATATTTGGGAAGGCAAACTTCACCACTTCTACTATAAATCTGTTGAATTAGATTGTGCTGTATTCGCTTGTGGTGAAACGCACGATACACCAAGATTAGCTGCACGAGATGGTGGCCAAAACTTATCCAAGTTCTTAACCGTTATGAATATGTTCATGCCAAACGGTGTGCCATTCATTAACTCCGGTCAAGAGGTTTATGAAAAACAACCAATGAATACAGGTATTGATCCAAGACCTAATGAGTTATACATGCTTGAGCCAAACGATCCTTTCTATGGCAAACTTGCTTTATTTGATAAATTCGCTATTCATTATCTAAATCACATGCACAATGATATTTCAGATAACTTAGCCAAAATCAAACCAATTCGTAAAAAGTATCTAAATGTTATTACCGACAAGAATAACTATATTCCAGTTCACTTCTTAGATGGGTATAACCCAGTTGGATTTGCCTATGAAGCAAAGAATGAAATTCTATTAATCGTTGGTAACGCCAATCCATTTGATGCACAACATGCAAAAGTTGACTTGTCAGCAATTCGCAAACGTTTCAACATTCAACAAAATGAAGCTAGATTACTTTATGCAATGCATGAATCTGGCCCAAGAATGTTCTATGAATTTGATGAAAATAAAAACCCTTACTTCTTCTTAGGAGCAGGCGAAGTCAAAATTCTAGTATTCAATAAATAATCGAAAAGACGCTTATAAAAAGCGTCTTTTTTTCATTTCAAAACCGTATTTAAATATGCAAATATATTTTAACATTGGCTATATAAATATGTATAATATATCTTTTTATAATCATATATACTATGTATATAATATCTTATTAATTAATTTCATCAATTTGAACGATATCATCCAGAGATAAACTGAGTCTTGGACACATAATAAGTTTCCGATACAATCCATCATATTTAACAATTTCTCCTACTTGATAATAAATATATCCATCTAAGTAATAGCTGATTCTTACGATTTTGTTTAACCTAATGGCCTCTTTAATAATACGGTCCATTTCGACTAAAGCATCTTCAAATAATACAGGTTTATCACGCTTGTTTTTGAGATAAATCATCTCATTAATCATTTCATGATACCCTGCTAGGGCATCAAATGGATGCCATTTCATAAGTCCTCTGTCTTGATAACTAGCCATGATGTCCTCCAATCATTTTATTACGTGCTTTAATGGTGGAGGATTCTAGTTCACTTGAAGCTCGGTTGATGCTGTTTTTTCCAAATCGCATCTTAATTTCATCCATAGCCACCCCTAATTGAAATTCTCTATACGTTTCATCTAAGTCTTCGAATAAATTGGGTTGGTAAATCGTATTGTCCATTAAGCTTGAAACGGATATATGAACATGGCGAATTGGCAGGTCCTCATAGTGCGTTTCAAAAATACTCTTACACGTTTCAAAAATTACTTTAGGGCTTGATGTATGACTAGTGAGTCCTAGTTGGCGGTGAAACCCACCTCCATACAGTTTGGAATAAGCTACGCCAAAATGAATTACCTTAGCGTGTTTTTTGTGAAGTCTCAATCTTCTACTTATCTCATCAGTCATTTCTAGAATAATCTGATAAATGTCTTTTCGATAATAGTCTTTAAATAATGTTTGACCCATTCCATAACTTTTGGAGACCACACTCATTTTACCCTTATCTTGGATTAAAGACATATCAATGCCGTGGGTATGATAGTAAAGTTCCTCACCCAGTATACCAAACTGTTTCTTGAGTCTTTTGACATCCGCATTCGCGATATCACCAATGGTCCAAAAGCCCATTTGGTTTAATCTTCTTTGCATATTTACACCAATGCTCCACATTTCAGACAGTGGTGCAACCGGCCAGAGCTTATGAGGAATATCTTCATATGTCCATTTTGCGATAAAGTCAGGCGATTTCTTTGATTCGATGTCTAAAGCCAGTTTAGCCATTAACATGTTTTCGCCAATCCCGCAAGTTGCGAATAAGTCTAACTTGTCATGAATTCTCTTGAGTATTTCTTTTGCAAGTTCGTAATCGGTTTTTTGATAGTAAGTTAAATACTCAGTGACATCTAAGAAAGCTTCATCAATTGAATAAACATATAAGTCTTGTTCAGAAATAAACTCCAAATAAACTTTGATAACCTCTGTTGAATACGTTAAATACGTATGCATTTGAGGCTTTTGAATCATAATCCCTAAATCTGTAGGCAGTTCATAGATTCGACATCTTGAAGGTACGCCTTTTGACTTTAAATACGGGCTTACAGCTAAGACAATCCCGCCGCCACCCCTAGAATCATCCGCAACCACTAAAGGGGTCTTAAATGGATCTAATCCAAGTAATGCGCATTCAACAGAGGCATAAAAACTCTTTAAATCTATACAGAGTATCTTACGCTTTAATTTGTATTCGTCCATTAAAATCCCCCCCTTTTTAGTGCCATCATTATATCAAGATTTTTGAATGAAAACCGATGAAAATCCGTTATTTGTAATGAAACTAAAAAGGGGTTTTTCAACAAAAGTCGGGTATTGTTTTACCTATACGGTTATCACATAAATCCTTGGTTTCAAGAAAAAAAGTCACCTATCCAAAGGTGACTTATGCTCGTATTATATGCTGTTTTTGAGTTATTACAAACCCTTATCCGCTATTTAAAAGGTTTCCCAGTTAACTTCAAGTATTGTCATATTTTTAAAGAATTCTATCTTTCGATAAAACGGTTTTTTCATAATCGAGTAATCGTTTTTTCAAGTCTAATCCACCGTAAAAACCCACTAAATCGTTGTTTTTCCCAATAATCCTATGGCAAGGTATCACAATCATAATCGGATTCTTATTCAGCGCCTGACCAACAGCTCTTGAGGCATTTTTATTACCAATCATCACTGCAATTTCCCCATATGAAGCGGTTTTACCAAAAGGTATCTTGCGGGTGGCTTCGTACACTTTGAGTTGAAATGGCGTTGCCTTTGGTTGTATCGAAAAGCTGAAGCTGGTTTCTTTTTCAAAGTAAGACAAAAGTTCTTCACGTGCCTTGATCAACAGTGGCGTTTCTTCGCTAGATGTTACTTCTAAATTCGTCAAATCAACGCGAACAATCGAGTGATTACTCTCTTCAACTAATAGATTTCCAATTGGGCTTTTAAATATCGTTTTCATAGTGTACCTCACAGTGTCATTATACCAAATAATTTTAAATGAAAAAGTGTCCAAGGACACTTAGTCTAATGTGAAGAATATTTCGATTCTTCCGTTTGAAGTAATCGTTTTGACATATGGCGCTTTAGTTTCGTTATAGGTGTCATTACCGTAGGTTTGATCGTTTATTTTAACAGAGCCATTAGAGGTCTTTGTACGCACTTTGTAGTCTCTAAAATGTCCAACTACGTGAATTCTAATTGGACCATTAGAAGTGTAAATATCAACAAGTTCAGAACTTAGGTTACTTCCTGTAACGGCACCATTAGAGGTTTCCATAATGAGTTCATCTGCTGTGATATCCTTAAGTGTGATTGCACCATTAGAGGTCATGCCATCAACTTCCTTACCAATAACGGAATCAAGTGTGATTGCGCCATTAGAAGTCCTTAAAACTGCGTTATTAATCGTTACACTGGATAATACAATCGCTCCGTTAGAGGTCTTGAGATTAACATTGTTCGCATCCACATCATCAAAGATGATTTTGCCATTGGATGTTCTTAAATTATAATCGAAAAGTTTTTCAGGAACATGGATATAAACTGTTCTATCTTGCATGATATCCATAAAACCAACAAACGTTGAGCCTTTTAGTAGATTATCCCACCAGTTTGCGTATACCTTGATATAAACTTTCCCATCTGTAGTTAGGTTTTCTACTTTTTCATAATCGTAATGTTTAAATGTAATCTTAATTTCCTCATCTTCGGCAACCAAAACCTTGATTGGGTTGTTCTGAACAGAAATCTCGATGCTTGTATATAAATCTTTTTCGAATGTGAATGATTCAGAAACTAGATCAGATTCATCTTTTAGTTCTTCTCTAGCAATAACCCCAAACACAACCGATACAGCTAAACCAACGATAATTAACAACGCACTAATCTTTATTAGTAGTTTCATGATTACTTTTCCTCCTCATTAGCGATAGTTTTAATCTTACGTATGCTTTTTCTAAAGGCAGCGTTAGCATACCACATTAAGCCGATACCCATTAAACATAATCCAATTGTGAATATCATTTCACCGATATAATATATCATGACTTCGTTTGTGGATGCATTCCCCATGTGTGAAACGCTCTTAACCGTTTGAAATCCCCCGCCTACTATAAAACTAAATGAGACAACCATTAGTAGCGCATATCCAGACATAATAAGCGTTTCTAGCAGTAATCTTGAAACCTTTGAAGTGGTTTTCTTAACTACTTCAACGCTTTTGTTTTCTCTTTTTTTATAAGGTGTTTTGTCCATTTGCTTAATAATGTCGTCGATTGGTCCAAGTCTATCGATAAACTGACTTTCAATCTCACCATTAAGGGTTGCTTCATCGATTAACTCGTCATAGTAATTAATGATTTCTTCCTTGTCTGCTTCGTTTTTCAAGCTTAACCTTAATTCTTTCAAAAATTCTTTCTTTGTCATTGGCTTACCTCAATATGTAACGATAGATTTTAGTAATCTCTTCGTAATCTCTCTTTGATTTATCTATTTCATTTAAACCAGATTGTGTGATCATGTAGTACTTTCTAAGTCTAGATTGATGCTGTTCTGTGTATGTTTTTACAAACTTTTGTTGTTCAAGCCGTTTAAGTATTGGGTATAAGGTGGATTCTGATATGTCTATAATTTCAGAGACATCTTGCACGATTTTATAGCCGTAAGACGGTTCTTCCTTAAGTGATGCCAAGACAAGCACTTCTAAAAACCCTTTTTTTAGTTGCGGATCCATAATATACCTCCCTTCACGTAATACTATACAATGCATAGTATAAGATGTCAACAAAAAAATGCGAAATGTTCGCACTTTTGTTTAAGATACAAATCATAGTGATTCACTCTTGATTGAATCCAATGGATTCCTTTTTACATATTTATATACAGGCAGTATTGTACTTAATACACCTAATAGCGTAGTAATCAATGCTAGTAGTATGTATTGTCTTGGCATAATCATGATGATATCAACCTTTACATAAATGGCATCTTTTACAATCCTATTTATGACTAGTGATGACAGTTTTAACAGTAACGATGAAGCAATCAAACTACTATATAATAGGATCATGATTTCAGTCGTAAACCAAAGATAAATATGTTTATAGCTTGCTCCAAGTGATCTCAATATCCCTATTATCTTTCCCTCACTTTGAATGGTCGTTAATATATAGTAGAAAATAATAATCACCGCAAGTACTAAAACAAATCCGCTAACAATTGATAATGGAATTTGAGTTAGTCCACGAATATACTCTATATAGTTCACGTTACTGATTATGTCATTGTATCCGTCCATTCTTGCTTCGCCACTCGAAAATATGTCTTTCAATAACATACTATCTGTCACATTGTATCTCATTATCAATGAATCGTAGGTTTTAACTACACCTGTTGAAATAAGATTATTATATCCTGCACTGGAGAAAATAACGTTATTAAACTTGTCTGAATTGTTATCTATAAAGAACCCTGCTATTTCATAACATCTTTCAGTCCCATTCAAGTCCATGCAAAATGAATGGTTAATCTCATTTAATATATTGCTTATAATCGTTTTATAAGCCTTACCATAAAAATAACGGGAATCAAAACCTGGATGATACTTGTTTTCAGAAGCATAGTTGATGTATTCAAAATAGGATTCATACTCCGGCTCATTGAATGTATCTTCTATTTCATGAAAATGTTTTTCGACAAAAGACTCAATAAGTGAGTCCATTAACGAGAAAATGTCTGAACTATCATAGTAATCGGATAGTAAAAAGTTATTTAGCAACACATGATTCTCGTTTAAGTTAGCTGTTTCATTTATCCAAATCACAGCATACTCTTCGGGTATGAAGCTGACTATTTTCGTAATCTCGAAATGGTATTCACTATTGGATAACCCTAAAGCCCCACTTTCATATAGGTTTGGTTCAAAATACTTCGTATTCATAATCGCTTTCATTTCATCTTCATTAGATTGTGAAATGAAAACCATGTTATGAATGCTGTTGTTCATATCTGATAGTTCTGTTGAGATGATGCTTTGAAAAAAACCACTCATATGTTTTTTTAATAAATTGTCGTACTTATTAAAATCAAAAAATGTGTCATAGATTCCAACGATCTCATAATTGCCACTCTCATCAAAATCAATAGTCTTACCAATAATCGACTCGTAGTTACTTATCTCTACTCGTTGTCCTTCATCGTTAAAACCATACGATTTGAGTATATTAAAGATACGATTAGTAATCGCTATTTCATCGGATTTAACAGGCATTTTCCCATGTAACAAATGGATGTTTAGCATAGATTCAGCTTCTTTATTTACGGCTACCGCTCCATTAATACTATATGGGTATAAGTCACTATCTGGAATCGAGTCATAAACAAATGCATCCAACGCTTTTTCAAATCCTAATCTGACTGGATACATCTCGTTTTCATATTTCAACTGATACTCTGAAACATCACTCTCACTTAGTAATGAGGTATCATTATTATTCTTGACCAGTTTAATATAAGGCGCCTTTGACTCCTTTAGTGAATCACTGGCTTGCTCATACTTATCATAATTGGATAAAGCATCAGTTATCCCTATAATCAACAATAGTAAAGTGGATATAATAATCGTTAAAGCTAATCTAAAAGACACCTTTTTTACACTTCTAAAGCCTAACAAAAAAGACTCTGTTATGTTCAATCTTGGTTTTTTTAGTTCAATGTTGGTTGTACTTGGTGCATCATGAGGATTTGAATCCTTGATGATTCTACCGTCTTTAAGTTCTATTACTCTATGTCCGTACTTACTAGAAGCGCTTTGATCATGTGTTATGCAAACCACCAAATAGGATTTAGAGAGTTTTTCTAGTAGTTGGTATATTTCTTCTGAAGTTGTTGAGTCTAGTGCCCCTGTAGGTTCATCTGCTAATAACACCTTAGGTTTTTTTAAGATTGCCCTGGCAATCGCGACTCGCTGACGTTCTCCACCTGATAGTGTATTTGTTATTCTATTTGAAAACCCTTCTAATCCCACTTCTTTTAACACTGTTTCGATTAGAACTCTATTAGGCTTTTCCTTTAATGATAAAGTCAATCTAAGATTTGCATATACAGATATCGAATCAA
>WARP01000143.1_pt1 | contig 98390 bp, 87 predicted proteins | sample 4769151 | NCBI WGS metagenome assembly WARP01 (sample SAMN08893023, study PRJNA449175) | gut metagenome | isolation source: rumen sample fed with dry roughage | host: cow | place: India: Nagpur | collected 2016
AGGACCAAAGGCTGACGAACAACCATGCGGCCTGTTTCACGGGCAAAATATTCATCAACAGGTTTACCGTTAACAACGATAGCGCCTGTACCTTTTTTCAAGAAAACACGAGCCACTGAAGTTTTGCGGCGGCCTGTTCCATAATTCCAATTACCGATCATGATTTATCCTTAGAAATCCAGCTGTTTAGGCTGCTGGGCAGTATGAGGATGTTCGGCACCAGCATACACCTTGAGTTTTTTGATCATGGCGTAGCCCAGTGGACCTTTGGGCAGCATACCTTTAACGGCTTTTTCAAGTGCACGGCCTGGAAAGCGCTCTTGCATCTTTTTAAAGTTCGTTTCGTAAATACCGCCTGGGTAACCAGAGTGACGGAAGTATTTTTTGTCTTCTGTCTTTTTACCGGTAACAACGATATCGGCAGCATTGATAATTACAATATAATCGCCGGTGTCAACGTGAGGGGTGAACTCGGGTTTATGTTTACCGCGCAAACGGCGTGCAACTTCGCTGGCTACACGACCAAGGACTTTACCTTTTGCATCGATAACAAACCAGTCACGTTTGACTTCATGCGGCTTTGCCACAAAGGTCTTCATGATAGTTATTCCTAAATAAAAAATTGAAGGGCAGGCTTGTGCCGTGCCCGGTACGCCCAATTTCCGGTTGTATTCACCGGATGCTGCCAGGCCGTTATTGTAAACAAGTAAAACCTTACTTTTCAGCCGTACAGTTCTGGGTTAGCCGATAATGTTAACACTATGTTTTTATTTTTTCAATAAAAACAATGAAATAGAATTGAATTTTATGAAAAACCGCCCATACAAGCCTTGCTTATTGTTGTATTTTGTATGGGCAGCTTCTTTTCTTAAGCTACAGCGGCATTTTGCCTTTAGCCAGATTAAGCTTTACGGCTTTGTGCAATCGCATAAGCCAGGTAACGGGTATAAGAGCCTTCTACCAGGTTAAACCAGGGGGCCAGGTCATCACGGAAAGCCATATAGTCATCATGGATTTTCTTGAACATTGGGTCTTTGTCAGAAAACTCTTTGTACAACTGGACCGATGCCTTGAAGCCAGCGTCAAGCACGTCTTTGGGGAACTCTTTAAGAACGGCACCACCGGCAATCAGGCGACGCAGCGCACCAGCGTTATGGGCATCATAAACCGCTGTCATGTTGGCCGTCGCGTACATGCATGCCGCTTCAACAATTGCTTGGTAATTCTTGGGCAGTTTTTCAAACTCGCCTTTGTTCATATAAGCGGACACTTGCGGGCCACCTTCCCAGAAACCTGGGTAATAGTAGTATTTAGCCACTTTATTGAAGCCAAGTTTCTCGTCATCATAAGGACCCACGAACTCAACTGCGTCAAGCGTACCCTTTTCCAGAGAAGGATAAATATCACCGCCGGCAATTTGCTGGGGAATCACACCCAGGCGTGCCAACACTTCTCCGGCAAAACCGGACGTACGCATTTTCAGGCCTTTCAGGTCTTCAAGGGAGTTGATTTCCTTGCGATACCAGCCACCCATTTGTACGCCTGTGTTGCCAAGCGGGAAGTTGACGATATTGACGGGCGCGAACAATTCACGCAGCAAAGTCTTGCCGTTGCCTTCAAGAATCCAGGCCATCATCTGGCGGGCGGTCAAGCCAAAAGGCACGGCGGTATCAAAGCAGTAAGCAGGGCTCTTGCCAAAATAGTAGTAGCCGCAAGTATGACCCGCCTGAACGGTACCGTTGGACACGGCATCCATGACTTGCAGGGCAGGCACAATTTCACCGGCCGGGAAAACATCAATTACAAATTGGCCATTGGTGGCTTCATTGACATATTTGACGAATTTTTCAGAGGTACCAAACAGTGCAGGCAAGCTACGTGGAAAACTGGAAGCCATACGCCATTTAATGCTGGGATTTTCCTGGGCCAGTGCCGGTGCACCAACTGCAGCGGTACCCGCCACCATGCCCATACCGGCTTTTTTAAGAAACGAACGACGTTGCATATTTTATTTCTCCAAACGTTTTAAACGTTAAAAATTTTATACGATAAATAGTAACCTGCCGCCCTGGCTTGGGACGGCAAGCAGAATTAGTGGTTTTCCCTAAAACCGGGCATAACCGCTGCCTACCGCTTAACTACCCGCAACCGCCATGCTTTCAATCAGGATAGAACCTGATGTTTTGGCGCCTCGCGTAATCACATCGTTACCAACAGCCACCATTTGCATGAACATGTCTTTCAGATTTCCGGCAATCGTAATTTCCTGCACGGCATGCTGGATTTGCCCGTTTTCCACCCAATAGCCAAACGCACCACGGGAATAGTCTCCGGTTACATAATTGACACCCTGGCCAATCAACTCGGTAACCAACAGGCCGGTACCCATTTTCTTCAGCATGGCCTCAAAATTATCACCGGATTCGGTAAGCGTGGACGTTAGCAGCAAGTTATGCGAGCCACCTGCATTGCCCGTACTTTGCATGTCCAGTTTGCGAGCGGTATAGCTTGACAACAAATAACCCTGCAAAATCCCGTCTTGCACCAGATCGCGGGCATGGGTTTGGACGCCTTCATCGTCGAAGGCGGAACTGCCCATGGCGCCCGGAATGTAGGGATCTTCGTGAATCTGAACATGACCCGCCATGACCTGCTGGCCCAGGGAGTCCAGCAGGAAGCTTGATTTACGGTACAGCGCGCCACCACTAATGGCCTGGGTTAACGCCCCAATCAAGCCCAGGGCCAGTGGCGCCTCGAACAGAACGGGATATTTTCCAGTTGGAATTTTACGGGCGGATAAACGGGACAAGGCACGCTGGGCCGCATACACACCCACATCATGCCCCTTGGCAAGCCTTTCTGGATAGCGATCTGAGGTATACCAGTAATCCCTTTGCATGCGATCACCCTTGCCAGCAATGGCTGCCACAGAAAGGCCATGGCGCGAATAAGGGTAGCCCCCCATGAATCCCAGCGAATTGGCAAACACGAAACGCCCTTCACTGATATCAATGGAAGCACCTTCGGAATTGGTGATTTCCTTGCTATACCCCAAGGCGCCCTGCTCGGCCTCGATGGCCAGCTTAACGGCTTCATCAGCGGAAATATCCCAGCTTTTATGCAAGGCCAGGTCTGGCAAATGGGTAGCCAGCAATTCGGGCTCGGGCAAACCTGCTGCCGGATCGGCCGCAGTATATTTGGCAATATTCCAGGCTGCCTCTACCGTTTCGGCAATCGCTTTGCCTGACAAATCCGAGGTGGAGGCAGAGCCCCTGCTTTGTCCTGCGTAAACAGTCACCCCCAGGGAACGGTCATTGGTTTGCTCTACCGTTTCAACACTGCCCTTGCGAACAGATACGGCAAGCCCACTAGACTCGGAGACCTCGGCTGCGGCACTGCTTGCTCCCAGCTTGCCGGCATGTTTCAGCGCCAGCTGAACCAGTTCTTCAAAATTAGACTGACTATTAGGATTCATAGATAAAAATATAAGTAGTTGTTCTGTTCATTATGACTGTAATCGCATACACGGTTATGATATCCAAATATCAACCATTTTTCGATTTTATTTATGCATACCGACCAAACAGATCAGGACGACAACGATTTTTACGACCGGCCCAGCAAATCCCAAATAAAAAGAGAGCTGCATGCCATTCTGGATCTGGGCAAACAAGTCATAGACTTGCCTTATGACAAAGTCAAGCAATTACCCCTTGACGAAAAACTGCTAGATGCCATTAAAACCGCCCAAAAAATTAGCGGCCGGGAAGGCAAGCGCCGCCAAATTCATTATGTCGGCAAATTAATGCGCAATGCGGATACCGATGCCATTCGCGAGCAACTGGACGTCTGGGAAAACGGCTCAAAAGCCATCACTGCCCATATGCACCGGCTGGAAACCCTGCGTGACCGCCTGCTTGCCAATGATGAAGAATTAACGGTCCTGCTTTCCGAATATCCCCAGGTGGATATCCAGCAGCTCAGGGCGCTTATTCGTGCAGCCCGCAAAGAGCAGGCTGCCAACAATACCCTGGCAGAAACCCAGGAACCACAAAAAAAACATTATCGTGCCCTGTTTCAGGCGCTCAAGTCTATTTTAACAACCGGGGAATAAACCAACATGTCAGATCAAGTACTGCTCGATTGCCTTGAAATCAATACGGGCAATCACATCACGCACGCGATTATCTGGATGCATGGCCTGGGTGCCGATGCCAACGATTTCGTCCCGGTCGTTCCCGAGCTTAGGCTGCCCAAACCTTCCAGCATTCGTTTTGTTTTCCCCAATGCCCCTGTTCGCCCGGTTACCCTGAACAATGGCATTGCCATGCCTGCATGGTTTGATATTATTTCCCTGGATCGTATTAACGGCCCGGAAGACGAACCCGGTCTTAGGGAAGCGCAACTGGCGATTGAAGCCCTGATTGCCCGTGAAAATGAACGCGGCATCCCTACCGAAAACATTTTCCTGGCCGGCTTCTCGCAAGGCAGCGCCATGGCCCTGTTAACCGGCCTGCGCCACCCCAAAAAACTGGCGGGCCTGATCTGCCTGTCAGGTTTTCTGCCCCTGGCAGCCAAAACTGAGGCGGAACGCAGCCAGGCAAATATTGATATTCCGATTTTCATGGCACACGGCACCCAAGACCCGGTCGTTGTCCCCGAGCGTGCACTAAAAAGCAAGGCAAAGCTGGAAGAACTGGGCTACCGGAACCTCCAATGGTGTACCTACCCCATGCAGCATTCGGTTTGCCTTGAAGAAATACGGGATATCTCCGCCTTCATCCAGAACCATATGGCCTGATCAGTCTTCCTGATTTAACGCCATCCAGACCCTTCGCATTGAAGGGTCTTCTTCATCGGGATCATTTTGCAAGCCCAGGCTGGTCATTAAATGCAGCATCGGCTTGTTGTTGGCCAGCACTACACCCTCTATGTAAGCCAGGTCCTGTTTGCGGGCAGCCTGGATCAGCTTGCTCATGAGTGTCCTGCCCAAGCCGCGCTTTTGCCAACCATCACCAATCACCAGGGCATACTCGGCCCCCACGCCATCGGCATTGCGCAGATAGTGCGCCAGACCAATAATTTCTTCCCGTGGCAAGCCACGGTTGGCCTCGTTAGGCACCTGAATGGTAGCCACCAGCGCCAGTTCACGATGATAGTCTACATAGGTATAACGGCTTAACATTTTAGGCGTCAATTCACGCATCATCGACACAAAACGCATGTAGCGCGACTTCTCGGACAAGCCGCGGATAAAGGCTTGCAAGGCTTCGGCATCTTCTGGGCGGATCGGTCTCAACACCCATTCCAGGTCATCATCAAAACGCCTGTTTTCAATCAGGTAATGCGGGTACGGAAAGATCGCCATATGATCATAGCCGGACTCCCGTGGCGAAACACCCGCTGCCTCTTCATCAAGCACGATCCTGACATCCCTTGCATGGACTTCACGGTAACCCAGGATGATCGGATTGATTTCCAGCGTTTGAATACAGGGAAATTCGCTAACCAGATCAGCAACCGATTCCAGGATACGCTGCAGTTTCACGAATATGTGCGGCTCTACGTAGGTTTCCAGTTCCTGGCGCCATACCCGGCTGCGCTTGATGAGCTGGCCTGCCAGATAAGCATTCAGGGGCGGCAAATCAAGCCCCTTGTCGCGAGATGAAAACACCACCTTGTGCCCGCCCTCGCCAAAACGTATCCATGGCCCGAAAATGGGATCCCGCTGGACCTGAATCATCACCGCAGGCACCCCGTCTTCAACAGAAAACTGCTCATCCTGCTCGTCTTCATCCCAGGATATCCCGGCATTAAAGCAGTCCAGCAAGCGCATGGCTTCCGGTGGCTCAAGCGTGGTTTGGTTTTCCTTAAGGGCAGTATCCAGCAAGGCGCGGGCAGCCGTAATGTCGGCAGGCCGGGAATCAGGCTGCGGAATCCTGAGCTGGTGCAACAGTTGCTGGTTATAGAAATAATCACATAACGACATCATGGCCCCAAGCGCCGTTTCCGGTGTCCTGAAAGCGGGCATGCCGGCACGGTTAAGGAGCCGTCGAAACGGCCGCATAGTGGCCTCACCTAGGATGCTGGTCACAATGGGCTTGAGCGCCTTGCGGGCATAAGCCGCCAGCTGCTCCACCAGCTTCTGCATGTCCACCAGCTCATCGGGGGCCAGCATGACCATGACCGCATCAACACCAGCGTCATCCACCAGCACTTTCAGGCTGTCAATAAGCTGCTCACCGGTAAGGGGCGCATAACTGATGGCCGGATTGCCGACAATGGCGCCATTTCCCAAAATATGTCGCAAGTCACGCACAGTGGTTGATGATAAGGATGCCTTGGACAAGGCGCTGCTGGCACCCATTGCATCAAAGGTCAAGGACGTTGAACCACGGCTATTGCCAAAAACCACGATTCGCCCGCCTTTGGGACGACGGGCATAAGACAGCGCTTTCAGGGCGGCAAACAACTCGACAAAATAACCCACCCGAACTGCACCGGCGCGTCGGATGGCCGCATCGAAGACGGCGTCATTTCCCTTGAGCTCGGGACTTGCACGTCCAGCGCGTAAAACCAGCACCGGCTTAACGCTGGAGGCCATGCGAATGGCACTAACCAGTTCGCGTCCGGAACCGAGCTTGTCCATATACAGGGCAATACTGTCGGTACGGGTATCGGTGGCCAGGTACTCGATAATTTCAGGCAGGTCGACATCAATGACCTCGCCTAGCGAAATGGCTGCAGACAACCCCAGGTCTACATCATTGGCCCAATCCATGACCGACATCAGCAGCAACCTAGATTGTGAGACAACGGCCACCCGGCCCTGATGCGAAAGGATTGGATGCTTGCTAAGGTTCAAATTCAGGTGGGGACGCTGGATCCCGAACGCACGGGGCCCCAGCAACAGGCAATCATGACGCCTGGCCCAGTCCAGCACGAACTGGCGAATCTCAAGGGGGTCATCATCAACAATCATGGTCGGCAGCAGAATCATGGCGCGCGCTGGCCTGCGCTCCAGGAATGACAAAACCATTTGCAGGCTGTCAGGCTGCACGCACAACACAGCCAGATCTTTTCTTTCTTCACTTTCAATCTGCTCTTTATCTGCCAGCTGTGCAAATGACTCTGGCGAATCAAATCGCATCAGGGTGGTGTTGCGCACCAGGTAGGCCGGCACCGATTCGCAGACCGGCAAAGAGACATCTGAAATCACTATTAACGATCTTGGCTCAAAGATGGAGGCGAGGCGATGACGCAGCATATGTCCACTCACAAAAATGTTAAGTTAAAATGAAGTTTTTCTGAAGCCTGCAAAGTCATTGTAAACTGTCTTGCCTCTTCTTTTACTATTACTTAACTGTTTTAACTATCCATGACCTCTTCCTCTGTTAGAACCCGTTTTGCCCCATCCCCTACCGGCTATCTCCATTTGGGTGGCGCACGGACGGCACTTTTCTCGTGGGCTTTTGCCCGTCATCACAAAGGCACTTTTGTGTTGCGTATCGAAGATACCGACCTTGAACGCTCCACCCCGGAAGCGGTACAGGCCATTCTTGACGGTATGCAATGGCTGTCGCTGGAAGCCGACGAAGGTCCTTTCTATCAGATGCAACGCGCCGAGCGCCACAAAGAGGTCATCGCCAAAATGCTGGCTGATGGCACTGCCTACCATTGCTACAGCACGCCTGAAGAAGTTGAGCAAATGCGTGAAAGTGCCAAGGCCAAGGGCCTGAAGCCCAAATACGACGGCACCTGGCGCCCTGAACCTGGCAAAACCTTGCCGCCGGTTCCCGAAGGCCGCAAACCGGTTGTGCGTTTCAAAAACCCTACCGAAGGCGCCGTTTCCTGGGATGACATGCTCAAGGGCACCATCACCATTGAAAACGCCGAGCTTGACGACCTGATCATTGCCCGCCCCGACGGCACGCCCACCTACAATTTCTGCGTGGTGGTTGATGACTGGGACATGCGCATCAGCCACGTCATTCGTGGTGATGACCATATCAACAACACACCGCGCCAGATCAATATCCTGAAAGCCCTGGGCGCTCCCATTCCCGAGTACGGACACGTCCCCATGATTCTGGGCCCCGATGGCCAGAAACTGTCAAAACGCCATGGCGCAGTCAGCATCATGGACTATGACAAGCAGGGTTACCTGCCCGAAGCCATGATCAACTATCTGGCCCGCCTGGGCTGGAGCCACGGTGATGATGAAATTTTCTCGCGTGAACAACTGGTTGAATGGTTTGATACCCGCAACCTATCCAAGTCCGCCGCCCAATGGGACCCTAAAAAACTCAACTGGGTCAATGCGCATTACATCAAGGCACTGGGCGACAGCGAACTGCTAGAGCACGTCTTGCCGCGTATTCATGCCCGCGGCGGCCAAACACAAAACCTGGACATGACAGCCGTCCTGAACCTGTTCAAGGATCGTGCCGAAACACTTGAGCAACTGGCTGACAGCGCCATGCTGTTCTGCGCCCCCTTCCAGCCCGCTTCCGAAGAACTGCAAACCCAGTTCATGACTGAAGATGCCAAACGCATTTTGGCCGACTTTGCCCAAAATGCAGGCAAGCTGGAAAGCTGGACAACCGAAGCCCTGGATGCCCTGATCAAGGAAACCTTAAACACGCATGGCATCAAAATGCCTATGCTGGGCATCCCCCTGCGCCTAGCCGTAACCGGCCAGAAACAAACGCCATCAATTGGCGCCGTACTGGCCATCATTGGCAAGAGCACCGTTCTTGAACGCCTGCAAAACGCCATATAGCGTTCTCACAGGCCAATAGCCGGTAAAAAAACCGCATTCACCCAAAGTCACAGAACCCTCTGTGCACGACTTTGGGCAACGCGGTTTTTTTATACATCCAGTCAAATGCCAAACCGGTTTTGTTGGTTTTTCGCCAATCGTTTTTTTATGCTTCAAACAAAAGGCAGAATTTTTTTCTTCCCCAAAACGAAAAAAACAGGACGCCTGATACCCACCAAAACCTTTCGGCAACCAGCGGCCGGGCCAATGACATTTGGCACTTGCGGAACGATGTTTGCGCATTGCAAAAAACCACAAAAAAACCTTCAAGCAAGCCATAAGCCTTTATTTTCAATGCTTTCACAAAAGCACCGGTTTGCAGGGCAAGCGTTATGCCATAAAAAAAACCGGTTTTTCACGCTTGATTCATTTGGCCAAAACAAGGCTTGCCATTTTTTTACGCCCACCACCAAGACAGTCAATCCTGTTTTTCTGCCTTTTAAAATTGTTTTTGACGATTTGATTAACCGCTAAGGTCTTAATATTGATAACAATTATTTCATTTCCTTTGGTCATTATTTCAAAAGTATTTCGTGCGTTAAATGGCGTAATGAGTTACCCTTGCGGTTATAACGGTAAATAAAATAATTTGTCGTTATAACCATTTGAAATGTTCCGCACTGAATGCGGGGAATATATCAAATGGTGCTACAAAGGAAGTAGAGTTATCCGTTGCCGGATTTATACTTTGACCTTGAAATTATATCTGTACAGATGTATTTAATTTTTTTCATATCCGGACCCTTTTCCAAGGAGTATTGCCATGGCAACAGCAGCCAAAAAAGCAGTCAAGAAACCTGCAGCCAAAACCGCTGCAACCAAAACGGTAGCCAAAAAAGCTACCGCCGTTAAAAAAACCGTTGCAGCTGAAACCCCAGCCGTGACCAAAACAGTCGTCAAGAAAGTCGCTGCTAAAAAAACCGTTGCAAAACCTGTTAGTAAAACAGCCGCTCCTGCCAAAAAAGCAGCCGCTAAAAAAGCTGCCCCCGCCACAAAGACAGTGGCAGCAAAAAAAACCACCGCTACAAAAACCGCAGCAGTGAAGAAAACAGCCGTCGCTAAAAAAGCGGCACCTGCCACAAAAACACCTGCAGCCACTAAAGCGGCACCCGCTAAAAAAGCAGTAGCTGCCACTAAAGCCGCACCCGCCAAGAAAGCGGCACCCGCAAAAAAAACAGCAACAGCCACTAAAGCAGCAACAGCAAGCAAAGCTGCACCGGCAAAAAAAGCAGTAGCAGCCAAAAAGGCAGCGCCCGCCAAAAAAGCAGTAACGGCTACTAAAGCAGCACCTGCCAAGAAAGCGGCAAGCGCCACAAAAGCACCGGCAAAAAAAGCAGCAACCGCTGCTAAAGCCGCACCAGCGAAAAAAACCGTTGCCGCTGAAATCCCAGAGACAGAAGCTGCCGTCGCGCCCAAAGCAAGCGCCAAAACAGCTGCCAAAACAGGCACCAAAACTGCCGCAGCCAAAAAAGCACCCGCCGCCAAAAAAGCGGCAGTGAAAAAAACAGCTGCCAGCAAAAAAACCGCCGACGCTGCCGCCAAAACAGGCAGCAATAGCAACTCATCCTGGCCATTCCCAACCGGCAATCGCCCATAATAGGTTGAAGTAATTGCAAAAGCCGTCTAAATTAAACACTTAGACGGTTTTTTTTCGGTTTTTATTTTTATATGATCAATTCAATACTTAGTTTTTTACTCGGGACCTTCTTTTCCCTGTTTGTTTCTGCCCTATTAGTCAGGGCTTGGGTGTTCTGGACCAGGGTTCACCCCTTCAATCCTTATGTCATGATTGTTTATAAAGCAACCGACTGGCTGGTTCAGCCTGTTCGCAAAATAATCCCGACCAGCAACAAAATAGACTGGACCAGCCTTGTGCTTGCATGGGTTTGTTCAATGTTGCATGTTTTCCTGGTTTTTTCGCTCACACCGGCCAATGTCTACATCCAGACAACGCTGGCAACCCTGCCCCTGGTTGGTCTTTTCATGACCATCAAATGGGCACTTACATTGGTTTTATGGCTGTGTATTTTACAGGCAATATTATCGTGGGTCAGCCCCGCTTCACCCATCATGCCGTTGCTAAGGGCCCTGCTAGACCCAATGCTGAGTCCGATCCGGCGGTTGCTGCCCAGCACCGGCGCTTTTGATTTTTCTCCGCTGGTGCTGATACTGATTACCCAGGTGCTGCAAATTGTTTTACAGCACCTGATGTTCGGGTAGCGTTACAAGGCCGGCAATGCCGTGCCAAATGCACTAATGAAACGTGAAGAAATTTCTTCACGGCTTAAAAAGTGATTCTGGGGGCCTTGCGAAGCAATCTTGATGGCCCCCATCAAACTGCCCAGACGGCAGCAATCTTCCCAACCCCAGCCCTGCGACAAGCCATACAGCAAGCCTGCACGATGTGAATCACCACAACCGGTAGGATCGGTGACGGCTTCCGCTTTTACCGGCGGTATGGCGATCTGGCTGCCATCATGATACAGATCCGAACCTTCGGCACCACGGGTAACCACCACTGCTTCAAGGTGCTCGGCAATTTGCGCCATGGTTTTTCCCATGCGTTGCTCAATTACCGATGCTTCATAATCATTGACAGTAAGCACATGGGCAAGGCCCAGCATACGTTCAAGATCTGCCTTTTCGAAAAGCGGCATGGCCTGACCCAAGTCAAAAATAAATGGAATGCCGGCTTTGTTCAGATTTTCAGCATGGGCAAACATGCCATCTTTTGAGTCGGGTGCCACAATCCCCCACACCGCCTTTTCCTGACTGATGTCGTTGTCTGCCGACTGCATCATGGCACCGGGATGAAACGCGGCAATCTGGTTACCATCGAGGTCTGTCGTGATATGGCACTGGGGCGTAAAGGCATCAGGCAAAACCTTGATGGCACGCGTATCAATACCCATGTCACGCATGCGCTGCAAATACTCTGCAGCATCCTTGCCCACTGTAGCAACCGGCACCGGGTTGCCACCCAGCATGCGCAGGTTATAGGCAATATTTCCCGCGCAACCGCCATACTCTTTGCGCATGGTTGGCACAAAGAAAGAGACGCTGAGCGATTTTATATGTTCGGCAAGAATATGATCCTTGAAACGTCCCTCAAACAGGGTAATGGTATCAAACGCGACAGAACCGCATACCAGTACTGCATTACTCATGACAATTAAACCTTATGGATAAACTAAACTAAGTTCGAAACCGGACACAGCCACATTGAAAACGGCAAGCGGCACATTAATGAAGACCTCGGTACCCGGCTGGAATTTCTGCCCAAGCAGGTTGGCTTGCACATATTCTTGGGGCTCAAGGATTTTGGTAATTTCAATCAGCCCCTGCTGGTTCTTTAAATGGATGACCAGCAAAGGCCAGACTTGTGCCCTGGCATCGTTATTGCGCAGGGTAAATTGCAAACGCAAGGCGGTCACCCCTTCCTGGGGTTTGGCAGCCAAATCAGGCTTGAGAACCCAGTTTTTAAGTTGCAGGCTGGCCAGGTTTTTATCCGAGCCCAGTTCACAACCAGTCACCTGGCAAATATGCTGCAGGGTTGGACGCAGGGAAGGCGCAATGTTAACCAGCTGGTTACGATACACCACCAGGCCTTGCCCAATCAGCGCAATGATCCCCAGGAAAATGCCCAGAATCCAGAAGATACTGGTATTACGCGGCTGATAACTGTCGGCCACATAATTTTCCGTGTCATCGACATCCATCCTCAGGGGTTCATGATCATAAATCCCGGACGGCTCGTTATGAAGAATAATGGGCTCAGGTTCATCTTGCCAGGATTGGCCACCTAAACGGGGCTCTTTTGACTCGTTGCCGTAAATGCCAGCATCATGACTCATATGAAAATCGGGCTCATCTTGCAACACGGATGGCTCAGGCTGTTCCGCCAGATCCGGTTTCCTGGTTTCCCGATTATTTTCAGGATAAATATTGCTAACTTCATGCCCCGCAACGACCGGTTCTTCAGGCCATACCGCTTGTTCATGCTCAAGAACCGGAAAGTCATCCACCTCTTCAGGCAGCAGGGCTTCCTGGCCATTAAAAACATTCTTGCAAATGCCGCAACGAACCAGGCCATCCCGCAAGGCAAGCTGTTCTTCGGTAACGTTGAAAATGGTTTCACATTTCGTGCAACGGGTTCTCATCGGAGTGATTCCTTGTGTTTATGCCCGCTGGCCATGTAGGCAAACCCAACCCTCATGGCTGCGCCAAACACTCATTTTAATCCAGGGTGCATAAGCCTGTGCCACTTCATCGGCCTGGCGCTCCAACACACCAGACAGAACCAGGTGACCACCAGGTGCAACCCGGCCAGCCAACATGGGTGCCAGTACTTTCAGCGGGTTTGACAGAATATTGGCCACTACCACGTCAAAAGTACCCGCTGCCAATCCATCAGGCAGGCAAACGTCAATTTCAACATCATTGGCCTGCGCATTGTAATGGGCTGACTGAACTGCCTGTTCATCAATATCGACACCAACAACCTGTGCCGCACCCAGCTTTTTGGCCACAATAGCTAAAATGCCTGAGCCACAACCATAATCCAGGACCTGCACATTGGCGGGCAGGCAAGCCTCAAGCCATTCGGTGCAAAGACGGGTGGTGGGATGGCTGCCGGTGCCAAAAGCCAGGCCAGGATCAAGCTCGACCAGAATGTTTTGCTGGCCATTTTCGGGCGACCCTTGTGGCACGATGGGATTATCCTTGTGCCAGCTGGGTACAATCCAGATCCGGCCCGCAATCTGGATCGGATCAAACTGTGATTGTGTCAGCCTTACCCAGTCCTCATCGGCCACTTCACGCAACAGGCTGTTAGCGGTGTAATCCACCCCGGTTTGCGCCTGCAATTGCGCCAGAAGGGCCTCGGGTTCAATGTCATCAGGCAACAGTGCCACCACCCTGTTATGTTTCCAGGCCTGCACTTCCGGTTCGGTACCCGGTTCGCCAAACAAAGGCTGTTCAATATCCGTATCGCGATCGGCATCTTCAACCGAAACCGACAAAACACCCTCTTCAAGCAACAGATCCGACAGTTGCTCAGCGTCATTTTCGGCACACATCAGCACCAGCTCACGCATCATTTTTCCTTATTATGAATTAAGCCGAGAATAATCTCGGCCTATTTGTTCGAAACATTGCAAACTTATGCTTTACCACGTTCGCTTAACTTGTGTTCCAGATAGTGAATACTGGTTCCACCGTCAGCAAAATTGGTATCGGACATAAGATCACGATGCAACGGGATATTGGTTTGAATACCCTCTACCGCCATTTCAGACAACGCAATTTTCATGCGGGCAATTGCCTGATCCCGTGTATCGCCAAAAGTGATTAACTTGGCAATCATGGAGTCGTAGTTTGGCGGCACTTTGTAACCGGTAAACACGTGGGAATCAAGCCTTACGCCAGGACCACCCGGTGTATGCCAGCTGGTAATCAGGCCAGGGCTTGGCATGAACGAGTAAGGATCTTCGGCGTTGATACGGCATTCAAGCGCATGGCCCCTGAACTGGATATCCTTTTGTTTCAGCTTGAACGGTTCGCCGGCGGCAATGAAAATTTGCTGCTGGACCAGATCAATACCGGTAATACACTCGGTAACGGTATGCTCAACCTGAATACGGGTATTCATTTCAATGAAATAGAACTCACCGTTTTCATAGAGGAATTCGAACGTACCTGCACCACGGTATGAAATGCGACGGCAGGCATCAGCGCAGCGCTCACCGATTTTTTCAATCAGCTTGCGGGGAATGCCAGGTGCCGGTGCCTCTTCAATGACTTTCTGGTGACGGCGCTGCATGGAGCAATCACGCTCTCCCAGCCAAATCGCTTCCTTGTGGCCATCAGCCAATACCTGGATCTCGATATGCCTTGGGTTCTCGAGATACTTTTCCATATAGACTTCAGGGTTATTGAAAGCTGCCTGGGCTTCGGCCTTGGTCATTTGCACAGCCGTCAACAGCGCGGCTTCGGTATGGACAACCCGCATGCCACGACCGCCACCACCACCGGCAGCCTTGATGATAACCGGATAGCCAATTTCACGGGCCGTTTTCAACACGTATTCATTGTCGTCAGGCAAGGCACCTTCAGAGCCGGGAACAACCGGCACACCCGCTTCAATCATGGCTTTTTTGGCGCTGACCTTGTCTCCCATCATGCGAATGGTTTCAGGACGCGGGCCAATAAAAACAAAACCGCTGCGCTCGACACGCTGGGCAAAATCGGCGTTTTCAGCTAAAAAACCGTAACCGGGATGAATGGCTTCAGCATCGGTGACTTCGGCGGCTGAAATAATGGCCGGCATATGAAGATAGCTTTGCTGGGGCGATGCAGGACCGATGCAGACAGACTCATCAGCCAGCCGCACGTATTTTGCATCGCGATCAGCTTCGGAATGCACGACAACGGTTTTGATTCCCAGTTCCCGGCATGCCCGCTGGATTCGCAGTGCAATTTCACCACGATTCGCAATAAGAATTTTTTCAAACATATCAGGCAATCACGAAGAGAGGTTGGCCAAATTCAACAGGTTCGCCGTTTTCAACCAGAATTTCCTTGATAACGCCGGTTTTGTCCGCTTCAATTTCATTCAGCAGCTTCATTGCTTCGATAATGCACAGTGAATCGCCTTCTTTCACGCTGGCGCCCACTTCAACGAAAGCGGGTGCATTCGGATTGGGTGCACGGTAGAAAGTGCCCACCATAGGTGCCTTGACGATGTGGCCGGTAATGACCGGTTCGGCACTGGCTGCAGGCGCTGCGGCAGGTGCGGCGGCAACAGGTGCGACAGCCACGGCTGCACCTGGCGCAGCAACGGGTGCAACGGGTTGCACTTGCGAGAATTTGACGATACGAACTTTACCTTCGCCTTCTGTAATTTCCAATTCAGCGATTCCTGACTCGGCAACAAGGTCGATAAGGGTTTTTAGTTTTCTAAGATCCATAACAATTTCCGGTTGGAGGTGTTTAGTTAAGTCGGTTTGCAATGATAAACGCAAACGTCATTTTAAATAATGTTTTGCCGCATAATACATGGCTGCCGTGTACCCGTAAGCCCCCAGGCCGCAAATGACTGCGACAGCCTTGTCTGACAGGTAAGAATTGTGACGAAATGCTTCGCGCTGGTGCACATTTGAAATATGCACTTCGATGAACGGAATATTGACTCCGGCCAAGGCATCGCGAATGGCTACACTGGTATGGGTATAGGCACCGGCATTGATAATAATGAAATCGATATTGCCCATGGCCTGCTGAATGCGATCGACGAGACCACCTTCATGGTTGCTTTGGTAAAATTCGCAGCGCACGCCCAAGCTGGCGGCCGTTTCTGCCAGTTCACGGTTGATATCAACCAAGGTGAGACTGCCATAAATTTCAGGCTCTCGTGTACCAAGCAAATTAAGGTTGGGCCCGTTAATAATAAGCAAGTTTCGAGTCATTTAACATATTATACAAACAAATAAACTCGTATTTAACGTTAAATTCTTGCTTTTGTCTATTAAATTATCATATTCTTGCATATTCGAAATCAGCTTGAAAGTGTTTTAAGTATTTGTTCAAGCTCATCTTTTTTAATCTGGCCAAGAATTTTGTACCTGAGTTTGCCACCGGCTTCAAAGATCAGGGTAAACGGCAAACCACCCGATTTGTTACCGAGCTTTTTCATTAGGCTAATGCTACCCATGCCGGCGACCAGCAGGGGATAGGAAACTTTGACTTTTTCTTCGAATTTGCGCATGTTGCGTTCGGTGTCAGCGGCAAAGCCCACAAAATTGACATCCGGATAAGCCTGGTGCAAGGCCTCAAGATCGGGCATTTCCTTGACGCAAGGCGGGCACCAGGTGGCCCAGAAATTAAGCACCAGCGGCTTTTCGGTATATTCCCGAACGGTATGTGCCTGCCCGGTCATGTCAGGAACGGAAAGGTCAAACAGATTGGCCAAGGCCTCTGCTGACACATCGTCAATTTCAGAAGAGCTGCCGGCCTGCAACGCCATGGCCCTGACAGCTGGCAATAACAGCAGGAAACCGCCTGCCATTTTTAGCATGTTTCTACGTTTCATTGAAATTCCGCTTTTAAAACAATGACTGTTTTTAACACAGATCGCCGTCCGGCTCCATGAGCCAAATCATCTTTTAATCTTTTCAGCGTTTTTTCGGCAAGATTAGCGGCAGAAAACACTTAAAATACCGGCAGGAGAGTTTTATGCATATTCATATTCTAGGTATTTGCGGTACATTCATGGGCGGTCTTGCCCTGATTGCCCGCTCGGCAGGTCACAAAGTGACCGGTTGTGATGCAGGCGTTTATCCGCCCATGAGCACCCAGTTGCAAGAACAGGGCATTGAACTGATCGAAGGTTTCGATGCCAGCCAGACGGAACTGAATCCCGACCTGTTCATCGTCGGGAACGTAATTTCCCGAGGCAATCCGCTCATGGAAGCCATTCTGGAGCAAGGCAAGCCTTATATCTCGGGCCCCCAATGGCTGGGCGACCATGTGCTTCAGTCACAACACGTGCTTTCCGTCGCCGGCACCCATGGCAAAACCACCACCAGCTCCATGCTCGCATGGATTCTTGAACACACCGGCCTGAAACCCAACTTCCTGATTGGCGGCATTGCCCACGATCTGCAGGTATCTGCCCGCTTCAATCCTGAAAACAAGTATTTTGTGATTGAGGCCGATGAATATGACACTGCCTTTTTCGACAAACGCTCGAAATTTGTTCATTACCACTCCCGTACCGCCGTCCTGAACAACCTGGAATTTGACCACGCCGACATTTTCCCCGACCTGGCTGCGATTGAAACCCAATTTCATCACCTGGTGCGTACGGTTCCAGGCTCGGGCCGCATTATTTATCCTGCCCAAGATGAAGCCCTGCAACGGGTACTGGCTCGGGGTTGCTGGTCTGGCACCGACACCTTTGGTCCCGGCGCCCATTGGCAATATGCCAATCATGATGCCGCCGGCACCCGTTTTGACATTATTTACCAGAACCAGGTTGTGGCTCACATCAACTGGCAACACAATGGCATTCATAACATGAACAATGCCCTGGCTGCCATTGCCGCCGCCCATCATATCGGCATTTCCGCAGAACAGTCTGCCCTTGCCTTGAACTGTTTCCAGGGCATCCGCCGGCGCATGGAGCTGCGGGCAAACGTCCATGATATCCATGTGTATGACGATTTTGCCCATCATCCCACCGCCATCGAAACCACGCTGGCAGGCCTGCGTAACCAGGTTGGCCAACAACGCATTCTGGCCGTGCTTGAACCCCGCTCCAACACCATGAAACTGGGTACCATGGCAGCCCGCCTGCCCGAGTCACTGGCGCAAGCCGACCTTGTTTTCTGCTTTGGTGCCAAAGAAGGCAAACATGCCTTGGGCTGGGATCCCAAAACCGTTTTTGCCGGCATGCAGGAACGGGCCAGCGCCCACGAGAATCTTGAGGATTTGACGACTGCAGTCATGCAACAGGCACAACCAGGCGACCATATTCTCATCATGAGCAATGGCGGCTTTGGCGGATTTCACGATAAACTGATTGCCGCCCTGCAACAAAAATTTACCTGATCACTTTGCCGCCTTTTTTCATATGATTCTGTATTTACATGGTTTTCGATCTTCGTCTTTATCGGCCAAATCACAGCTCATGCAACAGGCAATGGCCAGCCGGGGGTTAAGCCATGCCTTCGCTGGCCCGGACCTGCCGGTTTCGCCCAAACAGGCCATTGAACTGGCCCTGGCCACCGCTCGCCAGCTCAGCGAGGGCCAGGACATTCACCAGCTTACCGTGATTGGTTCATCACTGGGCGGATACTATGCAACCTGGCTGGCCAACGAACTTGATTGCAAGGCAGTCCTTGTCAACCCATGTATTTATGCCTCGCGAGACCTGTCCACCCAACTTGGCCCCATGACGTGCTTTCATAGCGATGAACCCTTCGAACTGAAAGCGGCGCATATCAGGGAGCTGGCCAATCTGTTCGTACCGGAAATCAGGCATCCGGAAAAATTTTTCCTGCTGGCCCGCATGGCTGACGAAGTGCTGGACTGGCAGGAAATGCAAAATCGCTATCTTGGCGCAAAACAATTAATTATTCCCGGTGGGGACCACGGTTTTTCAGATTTTGAAAAATATATTCCCCAGGTCCTGGACTTTGCCTTAAACAATTAGGAACAAAACTCAATGTACGTGGTTTTTGAAGACAACGGTCAATTTAAAGCGGAAAAAATCCTGTCTGAAGCCGACACCTCCTTGCAAGTGGAATCGGCCTCCGGGAAAAGAAGCAAAATAAAACGCAACAACACGATTTTCTTTTTCGATAATCAAAATCCAGTCACTTTGCTGGAAGATGCCCAGCAATTGGCCGAAGACATCGACCTTGAATTCCTGTGGGAGTGTGCCCCCCAAGCAGAATTCCAGGTAGAGGAACTGGCACGGGACTACTTCGGACATGAACCCAGCGTGCTGGAAAAAACCGCCCTCTTGCTGCGCCTGCATGGCGCGCCGGTGTATTTTCATCGCAAAGGCAAGGGCCAGTACCGTCCGGCACCCCCTGACATTTTAAAAGCGGCCTTGGCGGCCGTTGAGAAAAAACAAAAACAGGCCGAGCAGCAGGCCGCCTGGATTGAAGCACTCAAGCAAGGCATCGTGCCAGAGGCCTTCAAGCCTGTCATTCACACGTTCCTGGCCAAACCGGATAAAAACACATTTGAATGGAAAGCCTTTAGCCAGGCCTTGGCAGAAACCGGAGAAACCGTTGAACAGCTCTTGCTAAGGCTTCAGGTTTATCCGCACCCGCTGGCCATACATCGTGAGAAATTCCTGGGCCTGAACTTTCCCAAAGGCACACAGTTCAAGGATATTACGCTGCCCGACCTGCCCGATTTACCGCTGGCCGATGTAGAACCTTATTCCGTTGACGATCTGTTCACCACCGAGATAGACGACGCCTTCTCGGTACATCAGGAAAGCGGTAGCGTATATCGGATTGGCATTCATATTGCCGCCCCCGCCCTGATGGTTGAGCGCGATTCGGAACTGGACAAAATGGCCCGCGACCGGATGTCCACCGTCTACATGCCCGGTGACAAGATCCCGATGCAGCCGGAATCCGTCATCAACACGTTTTCGCTGGTTGCGGGCAAGCCCACACCGGCCGTCTCCTTATATATCAGGGCCAATATTGATACCGGTGAAATACTTGCCTCGGAAACCCGGCTTGAAAAGGTCTGCGTGCAGGAAAATCTACGCACCAACCTGATCGACCCCCTGATCACCGTCGAAGCACTGGAAAACGAAAGCCTGCCCATGCCTTACCCCTTCCTGTTCAGGCCTCTGTGGAAATTGGGGCAACACCTGAAAGCGGCACGGGAAGTGATCCGCGGCAAACCCGAAAACAATAACCGGGTTGAATATACCTTTGTGCTGGATGGCCCGGCGGACAATCCCGATTCAGTGATCAACCTGGCACCCCGTCGTCGCGATGCCCCGCTAGACCTGATCGTTGCCGAATACATGCTGCTGGCCAATACCCAATGGGCAGGTTTCCTGAACAACACGGGCCTGCCTGGTATTTTCAGGTCGCAGCAAGCCGGTCGCACGCGCATGTCCACCCACGCCCTGCCCCATGAAACCATTGGCGTGCCCTATTATGCATGGTGCACTTCTCCGCTCAGGCGCTATGTCGACCTGATCAACCAAAGCCAAATCATCGCTGCCGCCCAGCATGGTGTCTCGGCCCGCCTGGTCGCCCCCTTCAAGCCCAAAGATGCCGACCTGTATGCGATTATCGGTGCCTTCGAATCCCAATACACACTGTGGAGCGAATTCCAGAGCCGTCTTGAACGCTTCTGGTGCCTGCGCTGGTTTGAACAGCAGCAAATTACCCGCGTTGAGGCCACGGTATTGCGCGACAACCTGGTACGCTTCAACAATGCCCCCTTTGTGACCGAAATCAATGGCATGCCCGAACTGGAACGCGGCACGATAGTTGAAATCGATTTAATGGGTAACAACCTGCTTGAGCTGACCCTGGATTGCCAGTATGTTGGACAAGTTGAGCAAGCCGAATCCGAACCCCATGCAACAGAGGCCAGCCAGTCATGAACACACCCCTGAATTTCGCCGTCATGGGCAACCCCATCAAGCACAGTTACTCGCCGCGCTTGCACGCTCTGTTTGCCAAGCAGGCCGGCCTGAACATTCACTATGAAAAAATACTGGTACCGCTTGACGGGTTTGAAATCGCCGTAAAAACTTTCTTTGAACAGGGCGGCAAAGGCCTGAACATTACCGTTCCCTTCAAGCTGCAGGCTTATGAACTGGCAAAGGCCAATTTGTCCCCGCGTGCCCGCCTGGCCGGTTCGGTCAATACACTCTGGATGAAAAGTGGTCATTTGCACGGCTGCAATACCGATGGCATCGGTATGGTCAATGATATCCAGCGCCAGGGCATCAGCCTTGAAAATAAAAAAATCCTGTTGCTGGGTGCGGGTGGTGCAGCCCGGGGCGTTATCTTGCCACTGCTTGAAACCGGCTGCCGCCAATTGCTTATTGTTAACCGTACCGCCACCAAAGCCAGCGAACTGGTTCAGCAATGCCTGACGGACCTGCCCCAATACGCAGGTGTCTTGTCAGCCGGTGGTTTTGAGCAAATCCAGGGCCAATGGGATCTCGTGATCAACGCCACGTCCAGCAGCCTGCAGCAAAATGCCCTGCCGCTGCCTACTGGCCTGTTTACCAACAACAGCCTGGCCTACGACATGGTTTACACACCCGAAAACGACACGCCCTTCCTGCAGCAGGCCCGCCAAGATGGCGCTACCCTCACTTCAGATGGTCTGGGGATGCTGGTTTACCAGGGTGCGGAAAGCTTCTTCATCTGGAATCAGGTCCGCATCAATCCGGCTCCGGTTCTAGAAGCCTTGCGCCAAGAACTGCTGGCGGGCTAATGTCTGCACTGCCCTGGCTTCAGTCCCTGCTGGCGGGCTTACGGCAATACCCGCAAACAGTCCGGCAACAATCCGTTGCCAGGACGCTGTTGCAGCTGGCAGGCACCCTGTTGGGCCTGGTGCTTCTTTATCAGCTTTGGTTATTCCTGTGGGTTTGCTGGTATAGCATCTTCAACCCATGGAGCAGCGCCATCATGAACCAGCAGCAAGCAATCCTTGCCAGGCAAAACCCGCCCGTACCGATTCGCCATGAATGGGTGGATTACGCGCAAATCAGCAGCAACCTGAAAAAAGCGGTGATTGCCTCGGAAGATGCCAATTTCGTCGCTCACCAAGGAATTGAATGGGATGCCATCCGGCAAGCCTGGCGCTACAACACAGCCCAAAGCGACAAAGGCAGGAATAAAATCCGTGGTGGCTCTACGATTTCACAGCAGCTGGCAAAAAACCTGTTTTTGTCCAATGACCGCAGTTATCTCAGGAAAGGGCAAGAACTGATTATTACCTTCATGCTAGAAACGGTCATGTCCAAAGAACGCATTCTGGAACTGTACCTGAACCTGGCCGAATGGGGCACCGGCATTTTCGGCGCACAGGCGGCCAGCCAGCATTATTACAAAACCAATGCCAACAAGCTTAGCCAAAAACAGGCGGCCCAACTGGCAGTTCTGTTACCGAATCCCAGGGTCTACGGTGCAAACATCGGCAGCCGCTATGTGCAATCACGTACCCGAACCATACAGGCAAGAATGAAGTCGGCACAAATTCCCGACACGCCATAACCGGTCATTGGCAAAAATTAACGCTTGCTTGCATACAGGATGCACTGGCCACCCATTTAAAAGTTACAATTCAAGCCAGTTGCTTACGATACGAACCCTCAGGATCAAAGCAACTCCTTATAATTTATCCATAATTTTCTTTACCCCTGCTTACATGCATACTGCCCGTCGTTATCTTGCCAGTGAAATATACCGAGCCACTACCGCTGTCCTGCTAGTGTTGCTTGGCCTGTTTACTTTTTTTTCCCTGATCGACGAGCTGGATAAAATCAACGACAATTTTTCCCTGTTGTCCCTGCTCTACCTGGAAGCCCTGCAAATACCTACACGGCTTTATGATTTGCTGCCTATCGGGCTGCTGATCGGGGCAACCATGGCCCTAGCCAGCCTTGCACAACGCAATGAACTGGTTATTTTGCGGGTGTCCGGTGTCAGCAGTGCCAAGCTGCTCCTCATGCTTTGGATTATTTGCATTCCCATCATGGGCGGTGCCCTGGTGTTGTCAGAATTTCTTGCCCCTGCCGCAGAAGTCAAAACCAGCGAGCTGAGCCTTAAACTCCTGGGCAAGGCCAAGGGCGGACGCATGAGCAGTGGTTACTGGTTCCGCGAACCCGATCCCCAGGGCAATGCCCGGGTCATCAATATTGGTGCAATGCAAGACAATGGCAACGTCCAGGATATCCGCATCATCACATATGACAAAACAAGCGGACAATTCCTGCATTTCTCTCAGGCACCAAAAGGTTTTTTCAAGGACAACCTCCTGACCCTGAACGATGTTTCACAAACCCAAAGCACGGTCAAGGCCGAAGAAGCCCTGGCTAATCCCAATGATCCGGTCAAGGCGGTGGCAAAAATTGTGTTTATCCCCTCCTTGACCCTGGAAACCACCCTGACGCCAGACCGCCTTCTGGCCGGCGAATTGCAACCGGAGAAGATGTCTGTGGTTTCCCTGCTTGATTACATTACCTACCTGGATGAAAATAATTTGCAAACCAGCCGGCAATTTGTCGCGTTATGGCGTAAAGGCAGTTATCCTTTCACCTTGCTGGTCATGATGACGATAGCCGCGCCCATCAGTTTCATTCAAACCCGCAGCGGTGGTGTTGGCGCAAAAGTATTCATGGGCATTTTGCTCGGTGTGGGCTTTTTCATGTTCAACCAACTGTCACTCAACCTGGGCATGTTAAACAACCTGCCAGCCTGGACAACCGCGCTGGCGCCCAATATCCTTGGCTTGGCCATCGCTTTGATGGCTTTATACTTTATGGAAGCCAAGCGAACCACCAAAAACCATACAAGCGGAACTGGCAAGAAAAAAACAAAATAACAAGGTTAATTTATGGACAAAAACATTTGGGCTATCGGCGACTTGCAAGGCTGCTGCTCGGCCCTTGATGCACTGCTTGAACACCCCGATATAAAAGAGGACCCCAACTGCGAATTATGGTTTGCCGGCGACCTGACCAACCGCGGACCAGAATCCTTGCGCACGCTAAGGCGCCTGATTGAACTGGGTGACCGGGCCGTATGCATCCTGGGCAACCATGACCTGCATTTGCTGGCCGTTTACGCGGGTATCCGGCGACAAAACAAATCAGACACCATCAACGATATCCTGAACGCCAATGATGCGAGAGACTTGATCAACTGGCTCAGGCACCGGCCGCTGGCCCATTACGACCACGAGCACCTGATGGTGCATGCAGGCGTCATGGCCAAATGGGACCTAGCCACTACCTTGCGATTGGCCAACGAAGCAGCCGAATCCTTGCGCTCACGCGACTGGAAGAAAAACCTGCAATTCATGTACGGCAATGAACCATCGCAATGGAAGGAATCGCTTGAAGGCTCAAAACGCCTACGGGTCATTATCAACGCCTTGACCCGGATCCGCTTATGTACCACAAAAGGCCATATGGATTTTGCCTCCAAAGAAGCGCCTGGCAGCGACAAAGGCCTGATCCCCTGGTTCGAGGTACCTGGTCGCAAAACGGTTGAAGACAACATTATTTTTGGCCATTGGTCCACCCTGGGACTGCTGCTGCGTGAGCACCTGATTGCCCTGGATACCGGCTACGTGTGGGGCGGCAAGTTAAGCGCCATTCGGCTGAGCGACAGAAAGCTGATACAGATTGCTGCTAAAAACTGATTTTGCAATCATCCGCCTACATCATAAAAAAACCACTATTCCGGCTTAACCGGTATAGTGGTTTTTTATTGTTTTACTGCAATGCGTCAGGACAGCTCTTTTTTCAGCTCATGAATGATTGACGTACGAATGGTAGCGGCAATTTCCGTACGGGTAGCCTCTACCGGCTCGCCCGCCTGATTAAGCGGCTCAAGAAAGCGGATATAAACCAGAACATCCCGCGAACTGAGTAAATGCCAAATATTATTGACCAGGGTTTGCTCACCCACAAACGCCATGGCACCACTTCGCTTGCCATGCTGCATGAACACGAGCGCCACCGGCTGAATGGGTACCATCGCCCTAAGCGGTGGTTCGAACAGGCTGGTATGCAAAGAGCGCATGTCCAGCCCATCCGAGGTTGTTCCTTCGGGAAATAAGCCAACGCAAGCATCATGCCGGAAAAGCTCAAGGATTGACTTGCTTACCCGGGAAATGGCATGACGCTGGCCTCGTTCGATGAAGATTGTACCGACCGAGGCCACCAACCAGCCAATCACCGGCCATTTCCTGATTTCACTTTTGGCAATGAACGAGGTGCTACGGCAACAGTTCAGGATGAAAATATCAATCCATGAAACATGGTTGGCCACCCACATAACTGCACCTTTCAGGATGGGCTGCCCTTCAACAATAACCCGCACGCCACAAACCTTCATCAGGCAGCACGACCAGTACCGGATGATGCTGTCGCGCGCTGCCTGTTTAAGTAATGGAAACAACAGGAATGAAGTGCATATCCCAAACGCCAGTAACAGGATCAGTGCGGGAGCCCTAATGCCAAAGCGGATAAAACGAAAAATCAAGCTGACTCCCACACAACCCGTCCACCCACCAATGTCATTTTGACCTTGGCTGGCAATTCATAACCAAAAAATGGGGTATGGCAGCTCTGGCTGAAAATCGATTCACGATTAACCACCCATTCAGCATCAAGATCAACCAGGGCCAGATCGGCAGGCGCACCAATTTCCAAATGACCGCAAGGTGGCAAGGCCGGGGCACCGGACAACAGAATATCCGCAGGTTGGGTAGTGATTTTGGCCAACGCATCCAACAGGGGCGTTTTGGTTTCAATGGCCCATTTATAAACCAGCGAGAACAACAGTTCCACACCGGTTGCGCCCTGCTCTGCCTCGGAAAACGGCAGTAATTTGCCATCGTCATCAACAGGCGTATGGTCGGAACAAATGGCATCAATCGTGCCATCCACCAGGCCCTGACGAATCGCATCACGGTCACGCTGTGAACGAAGTGGTGGATCCAGTCGATAGTTACTGTCAAAGAACCCGATATCCTGGTCAATCAGATGAATCTGGTTGATAGAGACATCACAAGTTACTGGCAAGCCTTCTGCCTTGGCCTTGCGCACCAGATCCAGCCCGGCCGCACTTGAAACTCGGCAAAGGTGCAAACGCACGCCAGTACTTTTTTGCAATTCAAAAAGGACATGCAAGGCAATGGTCTCGGCCTGCACCGGAACGCCAGCCAGACCCGTACGGGAAGCAAACGCGCCACTGGCCGCCACACCACCTTTGGACAACGAGGCATCAAAGGGATACAACCACAAGGTATAGTCGAAAGTTTTGGCATACAGCATGGTTCTGTACAGCACGCCGTAATCAATCAGCGGATGCACCGCCTGGGAGAAAGCCACGCAGCCGGCTTCGGTCAACTCGGCCATTTCAGTAATGATTTCGCCCTTCAAGCCCTGCGTCATGGCACCTAATGGATACAGGTTTGCCTGGTTAAGCTGTTTAGCGCGATGCTTCAACATTTCAACCAGTCCCGGCTCATCAAGAACCGGATCAGTGTCAGGAGGAATGACCAGGCTGGTCACACCGCCTGCCAAAGATGCATTCATCTCGGACTCAAGCGTTGCACGGTGCTCAAAACCCGGCTCACGCAACCTGACAGACAAGTCGATAAGGCCAGGCACTACCGCCAGGCCCTGGGCATCAATCACCCGCTTTGCCTCGAAAGCCGGATCGACCGGGCCAATACCAACCACACGTCCGGAGGCGATTGAAATATCACATATTTGGTCAATGCCGTTTTTGGGATCAAGCAAACGACCGTTTTTAATCAAGATTTTCACTGACTAGCTCCTGCCACAATACTCATAACAGCCATCCGGACTGCAATACCAAAATTCACCTGGTTCAGAATGACCGCCTGATCGCCATCGGCAACAGAGGAATCAATTTCAACCCCGCGGTTCATGGGACCGGGATGCATGACAATCGCATCAGGTTTGGCATAAGCCAGTTTTTCACGTGTCAGGCCATAATGCTTGAAATACTCTTGCGAAGAAGGCAAGAGCGCCCCTTTCATGCGCTCGTTTTGAAGGCGCAGCATGATGATCACATCCACGTCTTTCAGCCCTTGTTCCATGCTGGTAAATACGCGAACCCCCATTTGCTCAAGTCCGCCCGGCAACAGGGTCAGTGGAGCAATTGCACGGATTTCGGCCGCCCCCAGTGTGGTCAGCGCGTGAATATCAGAGCGGGCAACCCGTGAATGCAAGATGTCACCGACAATCGCGACCGTTAGATTGGAGAAGTCTTTCTTGAAATGACGGATCGTGTACATATCAAGCAGACCCTGGGTGGGGTGTGCATGACGGCCATCACCCGCATTAACCACATGAATATGCGGTTCGACATGCTGGGCGATAAGATAAGGCGCACCGCTGGCTTCGTGCCTGACCACAAAAATATCGGCCTGCATGGCCGTCAAATTACTGATGGTGTCCAGCAGGGACTCGCCTTTGGCCGTAGATGAGGCATTGATATTCAGGTTGAATACATCTGCTGACAAACGCTTTGCCGCAATCTCGAACGTGGTTCTGGTACGTGTTGAGTTTTCAAAGAAAAGATTGAAAACGCTCTTGCCACGCAACAGCGGCACTTTCTTGACTTCCCGTTCCGCCAGGGGAACAAAAGTTTGTGCAGTATCCAGGATGTGAGTCAGAATATCTTTGGGCAATCCCTCTGTACTCAGTAAATGCGTTAACTCTCCGTGTCGATTAAGCTGAGGATTATGCACCGACGTTTTCCTTTTTTAAATCAATATCAAATAATCTTTGTTCATTTTGTGACAACACAAAATTGGTTCCTTTTTCCAGGGGAATCACGCCGCCGCATATATTGGGGGCTACCGGCAGCTCACGGCCACCACGGTCAATAAGTACGGCCAGGGAAATGGAAGCGGGACGCCCGTAATCGAAAAGCTCGTTGATGGCAGCCCTTGTGGTGCGACCGGTATACAAAATATCGTCCACCATGATGATATGCTTGCCATTGACCTCAAAGGGAATGGAGCTGGGCAGAACCTGCGAATGCAGGCCGATTTTATGAAAATCGTCCCGATACAGACTGGTGTTGATCACGCCGGAGGGATTTTTCAGCTTGAGGTCTTTTTGCAACCGTTCCACCAACCAGGCACCCCCCGAATAAATGCCAACCAGGTGCACCAAGTCAGGGTCAAGTTTCCCAAGAAGATCTTCAATGCCCGCTTTCATATGCGCATACAAGTCTTCCGCTCTAGGTAGAGTTAACTCCATTGTTTCTTCCTGTAATTGTCAAAATCATGTTTTGTCATTTTACGCCAGCTTATCCAGATAACGTTGCAAAATAATGGATGCGGCCACCGCATCATCATCATCGTTGTTGCCCAGGTACGACTGGGCCTCCAGACTGGAGCCCCGTTCATCGACCAGCTCAACCTTGACGGCGAATCGCCCGTTAAGCTGGTTGGCAAAACGCCGGCTTTGCAATGAGGCGGGCTGTTCCTGGCCCTCGAGCGTGAGCGGCAGGCCGACTATGACACAATCGGGCTGCCACTCGTTCAGTAGTTGAGCGATTTGCTCGAAACGGGCCTGTTTGGTGGCAGGCCTCAGGATACACAGCGGACGGGCGCTTTTGGTCAGGCTGTTGCCAATGGCAACGCCAATTTTCTTCAGGCCGAAATCAAAGGCCAGAAAAGTCTGCTCAGGCATGCCCGGATTCACCTGACAGGGCAGAAGGCTCAATGCCCAGCAAGGCCAGGGCCGCCACATAACGTTCGGCGGGTGCCTTGTCAAAAATCACCGACATGTCGGCATCGACATTCAGCCAGGCATTATCGGCAATTTCCTGTTCCAGCTGCCCGGCATTCCAACCCGAATAACCCAGTGATATAAACACTTTTTCAGGGCCGGTACCCTTGGCCACATCTTCAAGGACATCGCGTGACGTGGTTAAAGCCATATCACCCAAAACAACGCTTGAACGGTAGTTGCGAACCGGACTGTGCAACACAAAACCCCGGTCTGTCTGGACCGGACCACCATAAAAAACAATCCCTTTGGGGTCCGATTCCTGAACGTCAAGTTCCAGCCTTTCGAGCAGGGTTTTCACGGACAAGTCGGTGGGTCGGTTTAACAGCAGGCCCAGTGCGCCCTGCTCTGAATGCTCGCAAACATAAATAACCCCGCCTTCAAAAAGGTCTGAGTTATGTGAAGGCATGGCCATCAGGAACTGGTTGGCCATGCTCATGAAACCGGGCTCTGTTGGCGCTGGCTGTTCTTCCATGATTGACTCCCTGGATTATTTTGTTCTTACTGTTGATCAGATTTCCATCATCTCGAAATCTTCCTTGCGGGCACCGCATTCGGGACAGACCCAATTTGGCGGTACATCTTCCCATTTGGTACCCGGTGCAATACCCTCTTCGGGCAAGCCGGCTTCTTCGTCATAAACCCAACCACAAATCAAACACATCCAAGTGCGCATAGAGATACTTTCCAACAATAAATATAAATGAAACCTTAATTTTAGTTTGAAATCATTCCCGATATTTGATTTATCGAAAATGGCTACAATCCAATAATCCCAATAGTACAGAAACAAAGCCAGATTGTGTCCAATTCCTTACCCGCAACCGTATTATTTTTCAATGTTTTCGACCCCAGCGGACGGTTCGGTCTGCCCGCCGGAGCGATTACGGCCAACCGCCTGAAATGCCACCCGCTGGCCTCAATCACCGCCCTGGCCGTCCAGGACACCGCTGCCACCGAATCCATCCATCCAGTTGACCCGGAAATATTGAACAACCAGGCCCGCTGCCTGCTGGAAGACTGTGCCATCCAGGCCATCAAGGCCAATGGTTTTTGTTCGACCGAAACCGTCAGCATCATCGCGCAAATCGCTGCCGATTACGACACCGCGCCTTTGGTGGTGGATCTGGGCAAAACCTTTTTCAACACCCTTAACAGCCCTGACCCTGAAGATATTGAAGACATCATCAGCGCGGTCAAGGACTTGTTGCTGCCCCTGGCGCACACCGTGGTACTTGACCACACGTACGCCAATCAATGGGCCGGCGAAGACAACAGCAACACACAAGATCTCATCCAGTTCATCCTTGGGCAAGGTGCCCGCCATTGCCTGTTGCTGGGTCAACCACTTGAGGACAGAAAAAAAACCAACATCCTGTACAGCCCTGAAGGCACGGAGCTTGTGAGCGCTTATTTTCCCGACCGCCACCCCGAAGCCGGAGACATTGCCAGCACGGCCCTTTGCTGTTACCTGGCCAAAGGCATGCCCGTTTTGCAAGCCTCTGAAAAAGCAATACAATACACCCAATCAATACTTGAACAATGCTACCCCTTAGGCATGGGAAAACCCATGCCCAATCAATTTGACCATGACTGAAAAACTGCGTTTCCCCCGAGGGCTGTATGGCATTACCCCCGCCTGGGACGACATTGAAAAACTCTACAAAGCCATTGAACAAGCCTGTGAAGGCGGTATGACGGTACTGCAATGGCGCCGCAAAAACACGCCGTTTGAAACGGCCCTTGAACAGGCCGCCAAGGTTGCCGACATCTGCCAACAGCACGGCACGCTATTTTTCATTAATGACGACTGGAAGCTGGCCCTGGCCATTGACGCAGACGGCGTTCATCTTGGCCGTGAAGACGCAAATCCCGTGTTTGTCCGGCAACAGGCAGCCAGCCACCACCGGCAGGCACCGCTGCTGATTGGGGTATCCTGCTACAATGAACTGGACAAAGCCCGGCAGGCCATCGAACAAGACCTGGACTACATTGCCTTTGGCGCGCTGTTTCCCTCACAGGTCAAACCCGATGCCGAAAAAGCGTCCCTTGATCTTTTTTCCGCTGCCAGCCCGTTGGTGCAGAACCGCTCACCACGCCCCGCCCTGGTGGGTATTGGCGGCATAGACATCCATAATGCCCAAAGCGTCATACAGGCCGGTGCAGACAGCATCTCTGTCATTTCCGGACTGTTTGAACAAGCCGATATCCGCAGTACGGCCAAGGCTCTTTCCAACCTTTTTGAAAACTGAATCTCATGTCACGTAACGAAGAACTCTTTGCCCGCGCCGCACAATCCATTCCTGGCGGCGTCAACTCTCCCGTCCGCGCATTCCGCTCGGTAGGCGGCACCCCCCGCTTCATCAGCAAGGCACGCGATGCTCATATCTGGGATGCCGACGGCAAGCAATACATTGATTACCTGGGCTCATGGGGCCCTGCCATTGTGGGCCATGCCCACCCTGAAGTTGTCAAGGCCGTGCAAGACGCAGCGGTTAACGGTCTTTCGTTTGGCGCGCCCACCGAAGGTGAAACCCTGCTGGCCGAAGCCATCATCAAGCGCCTGCCCTCCATTGAGCAGGTTCGTCTGGTCAGTTCGGGCACCGAGGCCACCATGAGCGCCATTCGCCTGGCCCGTGGTGCCACCGGCCGCGCCAAAATCATTAAATTTGAAGGCTGCTACCATGGTCATGCCGACAGCCTGCTGGTCAAGGCCGGTTCGGGTCTGCTCACCTTTGGCAACCCCACTTCTGCCGGTGTGCCGCCCGAGTTCGTGACACACACCATCGTGCTTGACTACAACGACCTTGATGCCGTTAGTGAAGCCTTCAAACAGCATGGCGATGACATTGCCTGCATTATCGTTGAGCCCATTGCCGGCAACATGAACCTGATCAAGCCGGCCCCCGGCTTCCTGGAAGGCCTGCGTGAATTGTGCACACAATACGGTGCCCTGCTGATTTTTGATGAAGTGATGACCGGTTTTCGGGCTGGCCCACAAGGCGTGCAAGGTTTAAGCGGTGTTACCCCCGACCTGACCACCCTGGCCAAAGTAATTGGCGGTGGCATGCCGGTAGGCGCCTTTGGTGGCCGTGCCGATGTCATGAAACACATTGCCCCATTGGGCGCGGTGTACCAGGCAGGCACGCTTTCCGGCAACCCGGTCTCGGTTGCCGCCGGCCTGGCCACCCTGGACATCCTGGGTCGCCCCGGCTTTTATGAAAACCTGGCGGCGCAAACCCAGAAACTGGTTGATGGCTTAAGCGAGCGCGCCAAGGCTGCCGGTGTCACATTCTGCGCCGATTCGGTAGGCGGCATGTTCGGCCTGTATTTCCGCGAAAGCATTCCCACCAGCTTTGCTGAGGTGTCCGACTCAAATGTTGAAGCCTTCAAAGTGTTTTTCCATGCCATGCTGGACCAGGGCGTTCATCTGGCACCGTCTGCTTTTGAGGCGGGCTTTGTATCGGCCAAACACGATGACGCCATTATTGCCCAAACGCTGGCTGCGGCGGAAAAGGCTTTTGCGGCTATTTGATTGATGGGTGAGTGGCATTGAGGCCCTATTCAGAGGTTTCAGCCTGTTCATGGACTTATAGCAAACATTCTCCCAATACGGTATTGGGGGAATGCTTACATGACCATAGCTACCTTTTTGTAAAATACTTGTTGGCGCTTCAACTATTATTTTGAAAAACTCAAGTTATTCATCTGCTCAACAATACCTCGTATTTTGTCTGTTGCCTCAATTGCTTTATGCGGCAAAGCCGCAAAGAAAATCTTCTTTTTTTGATCAAGACTCCATGGGCTATTTTTTTCCACTTCTGAAAGGTATGTTTTTAAGGGATCTTGAGGGTACGCCAGTAATCCCCATGTAAAACCATCCTCTTGAGACTTAAACCGACCTAAATAAGCTGCCATTTGATAAAGGTCTTCACGCTGAGGGCCATCGGGCGCTGTTGGAGAAGGAAAAATAGACTTATACTTTGCATCGACTACTCCTTTGATATTCCCCTGTTCATAGAGAATTCCATCAGGCATTAATTTTCCAAGCAGCCGCTTATTAATATCACTGCTAAGCAGAAACTTCGATGCGCTTCTCTCCCTCGTCCCATGACTAACAGAGAATGCCGCTGATCCTTTTCTAAGTACGCTCAGCACATACAATTCCCAAAGTTCAGCAACATCAAGGAGCAGGCCCTTAACCTCACCTTTACTTATTTCAGTAGTTAATCCTTGCCTATTGGCGATCTGGCGAGAGAGTTCTGCAATTTTTGCGAATCCTATAGTGATGGGTGTATAACGAACTTTTTCAAGTTCTTGTTGAGTGGGTACAGTAGGGTGGGGACCAGTAACAGCCAGGAGCTGATGCACAAGCTCAATGGCTCGTGAAGGCATCCATTTTTCGTCAGGTATTCCGAGCCCTTTACGTAAGACTCGATAAGCGGCAATGATTGCACATGAAGCAGCATGATCCAAGGACTTTTCTGAATGTACAGAAATGACCTGACCTTGACGAGCAGCAATAAGCCGGATTGATTTGGAGACGTCAAGCCGCCCCCTGATTGTAGCGCTCTTGACAGTCACGTCACGACGCAAGGATGGTAACCCATGACGGGCCGCCTCAATAATGCCTTGTATCCATACATATGCCAATAATTGAATAATGAAGGAGTTATTGCTTTGCAACTCTCCCTGAACATCCGTGATTACTACTGAGGTCGCTTCAATAAGCCAATCCCGAATTGTATCTAACCCGAAACGTGGCTGAATATTCAGACAATGCCCTTTATACGAAAGTGTCCCAATATAGCGACCTGTCCACCAGCCCCCTTTCCTGTCACAATAAACAATAGGTTCGTCATTATCCTGACTTGTACTGCCAGAAACTGAGATGGTTAAATTGTTTGCCTTAACATTTAATGCCACATCTCTCAACCAATTAACCAGTTCTTCTTTGGACAGCTCTTTGGAATTATTTGCTAATAGCATTTCCAGCGAGGAGCAGTCTTTAGCTTCTACTATCATCCCAATCTCCAGCCTTCAGAAACACCTCGGACAACTCCTTTAATTCCTCATTACGCGTATTGGTGTCGTACCCCATTAAATATTGCTCCAGTAAAGGTTGCAAAGATAATTTCCAGAGCAAGTAAACCGGCTCAAGTGCGTTGCCTTTATTATTCCATAGGTAGTTGTTTTTTCTTGATGAAGAGTTATCGATAAACTTATACAAAAAATCAACGATATCAAGGAAGTAAGTATGCCCAATTTCATATTGGGAACCCAGTAATTGGCTATTTTTAATCTTATTATTCAAATTGCTGGCTGAAACTGCCAACCGTTGAAAATCAGGTTCAACGCGTTCCCAGCTTGGCTGGGCATTTTTATCCCTCTTTCTTTCTTTCCATCTACTTTCGGCGGCAACAAGTAGTGCATCGGCATTAAATGGACAAGACAACCACAAAAAACGTCGCCTCAGGGCAAAGTCAATTTGCTCAATAGATTGATCAATAAGGTTCATCGTCCCAATGACAAAAAGATTGTCAGGAATACGAAGCGTCAGGGTTGTTCCATTTGAATTACGTGCGGGTAAATCAATCGTTTGATCCCTATCCTCCAATAACGAGAAACATTCACCTAACATTCGACTCAAATCAGTACGATTCATTTCATCAAGAATTAGTACGTGTGGCAAGCCACCCGCTTTTTCACCACTCTTTTTTTGATCCTCTATTTTTTTAATTAATTCGGGCAGATAGCCTAAGCGATACTCTGTTGCCCCCTCAGCATTTATGTGTAATCCTCGCACAAAGTCTTCATAACCATAAGAGGGGTGAAGCTGTAATCGATGTGTATTATTAAGGATCGCTTTTTTAATTTCGGCTTCTGATTCAAAATATTGTGCTGCTGTCCAATTATCCAAGGCAGCAGCGCGAATGACCTTTTCAGCCAATTGTTTAGCCCGATATGTTTTCCCGGTCCCTGGTGGGCCATACAAGACAATTTGTTTTTTTATTAACAGCGCTTCTACAGGTGCAATATCCTCAGAGGAGTCTGTGGTTTCATCATACCAAGCAGCTCTTAGCGGATCCTTGTAAAAATCCAGCTCTTTGCCTGGGATTAAATTTTCTAGTTTTGCACGTATATTAAAGAGGTTTAGGTCTTGGTTTTCTGTGACCTCATTTTCAATAAGACATGAGAACTTATCAATTATTTGTCGCTTATGGTTATTGGTCGCAATGTTTTCAAAGTACTCGGGAAAAAGCAAGTGCAGCAACATATGGCGAATCTGCCAGGAACCAGCTTTAGAAGACTGAGAGCCAGCTAAATTCTCAGAGATTTGAATCGTGTCTAAATAATTTTGGAACTCCCACGGATCCCATATTTTGTCCTGTTTTTCTTGTAGAGATAGGTTTTTCCATCCCAACATAAAAGTTATGAGAAAAGCCAACTCAAATGGACGGCGGGTATTGTAACCGTAACCACCGCTACCGAGTCCGTATTCAAAGGCTTTGGAAATAGGATGGTCGTCCCTAAGTTGTTGTGGCTCGCTATCAACCCACCCAAGCACCTCATTAACTACTTTTCGCTTTTGCACTCCTCGGACACTGGATGGAAACAAGAAGTACACACACAACAGCTCTGCTGCAAGCTGGATCACTTCATTTCCTTCTGGCTTGATCTGATTTTCAAATTTTTCAATAAAAGTACGTGTAGCTGTTGTATCAGGCTTTGCAATAAAACAGTTATGGATTTTTTGTAAATTCTCTAATTTCCAAATATCACCCTTCCCCGAAATGAGGGAACAGTCATCGAACAGGCATTTCTCACGAAAATCCTTTGCTATTTCATATATTTTATTGCTATTGCTATCGTTTGAACGAGCCATTTCTTACTCAACCCCTTTGTAAAAAATTATTGTAAATAGTAAATAAATTTTAAGACATATCAAGATGATACCTAATATGTGAAGTTGGGTGTTATCTTTTCAACACATACTTTTAGGAGCAAGCATATCCGAAACCTGAATTCCTGTTCGTTTTGGCTCTAAACCGACCAAACTGACGAATAAACATCACGCGATTCGATGTTCAAGAAAATAGTAAGGTTTTATTAGTACGAACTCAGGAAAACCAAAGCTATCCCAATCTCGCGCATTTTATTTCAGGAGAATCTGAAAACTCATGCCCCAACTCATCTACCATCTTGATGAAATAGCCCGCAAACAACAACGTGGCATTTTATATATCACTTTCGGCCCATATATTGAACCGTTAACCCCTTCATTTTTTCTTGATGACGAAAATAGCCAATGGTATTGGGAAGATTGCCAGGCAAGAAAAATGGTCATCAACTGGCTGGATAATAATAATTACCAATGGCATGAATGTGGCCATATTAACTGGCGTAACGGTTGGCAAAGATATGGTTATGACGGCAGGATTTACTTAGATACCCCTTATGACGTAGAAAATGAAAAATATATGCAACTTCAAGAATATCTGGAAAATCCTGATGGATCCATGAAATATCCTGACGTTCACTTTTGCTATTTACCCTTGGAAACAGCCCTAAAACTACAACGGTCTCCTGATGAAGAATGAGCTATTCAATCAAGGGTCATGACGCCATGGTCTAAAAATGCTCTAACTCAAGATCCACGATACATAAGCTTTACCACTGATTTATCAGCATTTTCATCTTTGCCTGATCCAATGACATCTACGGAAAGATGAATCAAATGCCGGACTAAGGATTAAGATGCACTTTTTTCTAGCACATCGCTTTACCATCACTCCCCAATTTTTTCAGCTCTACCATTTTTTATAGCATCTCCAGTTATTTACGGTTATTATTAAGGGTATTCCATAACCCCAGGGGCAGAAAAGCAGAATGGCTGTCAATCTTCATATTCCCAAAGAAACTGATATTTTTCCTGTCGCAGGCGTAGAAATCGGTGTGACCGAAGCTGGCATCAAAAAAGAAAACCGTAAAGATCTTACTGTTTTCAAATTCAGCCCAGGTACTGCCGTAGCGGGTGTTTTTACCAAAAACCGTTTCCGTGCCGCGCCTGTTCAAATCTGCGAATCTCGTTTGCAAGCCGGTCATGACATCCGTGCATTGCTCATCAACACAGGCAATGCCAACGCAGGCACTGGCGCTGATGGTCTTGAACGTGCGTATGCCACTTGCCATGCCCTGGCCAAAGAACTCGGTGTACTGGAAGAACAAATCCTTCCTTTTTCCACTGGCGTCATTCTTGAGCCCCTGCCTTGCGAAAAAATCATTGCCGCCCTGCCCCAGGCCATCAGTGCCTTGGGTAAAAACGAGTGGATGAAAGCCGCTTACGGCATCATGACCACCGATACCCAGCCAAAAATCTGCTCCAAACAAATCGAGATTGATGGCAGAACCGTGACCTTTACCGGTATCAGCAAAGGCGCTGGCATGATTCGCCCCAACATGGCAACCATGCTGGGCTTCCTGGCAACCGATGCCGATATCGAGCCCCAGCTGCTCAAGTCACTCACCCTGGACATTGCCAATCATTCTTTCAACCGTATCACGGTTGATGGCGACACCTCCACCAATGACTCTTTCATCGTAGCCGCCACCGGTCAAAGTGGCATTCAGGTAGACAACACCAGCAGCCCTCACTACGAAACCATCAAGAACGAACTGACTGCCATGGCTCGCGAGCTGGCACAAAAAATCGTACGCGATGCCGAAGGGGCCACCAAATTCATTACCGTTCGCATTGAAGACGCAGGCAATGCCGAAGAAGCACTTAAAGTTGCTTATGCCATTGCCCACTCACCACTGGTGAAAACCGCGTTTTATGCTTCCGATCCAAACCTGGGCCGCATTCTGGCTGCGGTGGGTTACGCGGGTATCGAAGACCTTGACGTGAACAAAACCCGCTTATGGCTGGGTGATGTGCTGGTAGCCGAAAACGGCGGCCGCTCCCCGGCTTACCAGGAAGAAGATGGCCAACGCGTCATGAACGAAGCCGAAATCCTGGTGCGCATTTCCCTGGGTCGCGGCGATGTGACCGAGACAGTTTACACCTGCGACTTCTCTCATGAGTACGTCACCATTAACGCAGATTACCGTTCCTGATACGACATGACTGTCCCACAAAAACCGGTCACGCCTGTCGTTGACCGGTTTTTTTCTGCCAAACAGCCCACATTACCCTGCCAGGCCTGGCGCGACCTGTACTGGCTGCTGCATACCCAACCCTTGCTGGCACCCGGCTTTGCCTCTTACCCCCCCGCCCGCTTTCCGGATCATTGCCTGCAACACATCATGCAATGGATGTACCAAGAGCAGCAACATCCGATGGCTTTGACGCCCCAAACGGAAACCCGCTTCAGGCGTCTGGGTCTATATGCCGAACACCTTCTGAAACTGGGGCTGGACCACTGCCAGGACACCCGGCTTTTACTGCACCACCACCCTATTCACCTGGAACCGGTTGCCCCGGAAAAAGGCCGTAAAACGCTGGGAGAAGTAGATTACATTTGGCAGGAAAACAAAACCGGAGCCATTCATCACTGGGAACTGGCCGTCAAGCTTTACCTTTACGTGCCCTTATCTGAAGCGCCCGATCTGCCTACTGACGGGCAGGCCAACAAGGAATTGCATCGTTTCGTTGGCACCCAGTTGCACGACACGCTATACAGAAAAACACAACGTCTGTTTAACCACCAATTGCAACTGTCCGCTCATGAGCAAATTACCACCCGGCTGGGCAGGCAGGTGGATGAATGGGGGATTTACCTGAAAGGCTGGCTGTTTTATCCCTTGCAAGGTAGCGATTGGGACAGCTATCTGTTCCCAGGAAAAACCACGCTTGACTGCCTGAATCCGGCTCATAATAAAGGCTGGTGGCTGCGTCTGCCCGATTTCCTGGCCCGCCTTGCCCGCCAGTCCGACAACATTCGCTGGCTTGTCCTGCCCCGGCTGAACTGGTTATCCGAAGCATGGGCGACATCCGGACAAACACTTGATGCCTCGCAGTTACAGCAACAGCTTGGCCTGCATTTCCTTGCCGATGACCACCCTGCCGAACCCCTCCTGCTTGCTGCCCTCCAGGAAGACCCGGCGCATCCCGGACTTTACCGGGAAAACCATCGCGGCTTTGTGACGGGCCATACCTGGGCACGTGCCTGAAAACCACACCCATCCCCCCAGGTACCCAACTTTATTTCATCAAGCAATTGATTTATTTGACTTTTCAGAAGCAAGCAGGATAAAATGCAAGGCTTAGCATAAATTTTGCTATGTTACTTAATTATTTTTGAGGTTAAACCATATGTACGCGGTCATAAAAACCGGTGGCAAACAGTATCGTGTTGCCGAAGGTCAAAAACTTAAGATAGAACAGATACCGGCTGACATTGGGCAAGAAATCTCGCTAGACCAGGTTCTGTCAGTAGGCGAAGGTGAATCAATCAAGGTTGGTACTCCTTTAGTTGCTGGTGCTGTGGTGAAAGCAAAGGTTCTTGCACAGGGTCGTCACGATAAAGTGAAAATTTTCAAAATGCGCCGTCGCAAGCACTATCAGCGTCACCAAGGCCATCGCCAAAATTACACACAAATCGTTATCGAAGCTATCACAGCTTAATTTCGACTTACCTTAATACAGCAGGAGCTAATCATGGCACAAAAGAAAGGCGGCGGCTCAACCCGCAACGGCCGCGACTCAGAATCCAAACGTCTGGGTGTTAAAGCGTACGGTGGTCAGGTAATCCCGGCAGGATCCATCATTGTTCGTCAGCGTGGCACTCGTTTCCACCCCGGAACCAACGTAGGTATCGGCAAAGACCACACTTTATTTGCATTGGTTGATGGCAGCGTACAGTTCTCTGTAAAAGGCGCACTCAACAAGCAAACCGTTTCTGTTATTGCTGCTGAATAAGCGCAGTTTCAAAAACAATCAATGCCGTTCACTCTATCAGGTGAGCGGCATTTTTATTTTTATCCCCTTCCGAAATGCAGCTAACGCAATTTGGATTTAGAATAACTGTTTATAAGCAGAAAAGCGAACCATGAAATTCGTAGACGAAGCCACCATCGAAGTGATCGCAGGAAAAGGCGGCAATGGCGCAGCCAGCTTCCGGCGTGAAAAATTTATTCCCAAAGGCGGCCCCGACGGCGGAGACGGCGGTCGTGGCGGTAGCATTTATGCCATCGCCGACCGCAATATCAATACCCTTATCGATTTTCGCTATGCCCGCCTGCACCGTGCCAAAAACGGTGAAAATGGCCGAGGCTCCGACCAGTACGGTGCAGCCGCACCCGATATTACCTTGCGGGTTCCCGTCGGCACGGTTATTTATGACTATGAAACAGGCGAGCAGCTGTTCGACCTGGATCGCCACGGTGAACAAGTCACCCTGGCAGCGGGCGGCCAGGGCGGCTTGGGTAACCTGCATTTCAAATCCAGCGTCAATCGCGCACCGCGCCAGTTTACCCATGGTACCGAAGGTGAACAGCGCAAACTGAGAATGGAATTGAAGGTACTGGCCGATGTGGGCCTGCTGGGCATGCCCAATGCCGGCAAATCCACCCTTATCACCAAAATTTCCAACGCCAAACCTAAAATTGCCGATTATCCGTTTACCACGCTGCACCCCAACCTGGGTGTGGTGCGCACCTCGGCGGCTCGCAGTTTTGTCGTGGCCGACATTCCCGGTTTAATTGAAGGGGCATCCGAAGGGGCTGGCCTGGGCCACCTGTTCCTGCGCCACCTTACCCGTACCCGGGTATTGCTGCACCTGGTCGATGTTTCCTCCCTTGATCCCGATGTCGATCCCGTCGAAAAAGCCGTGGCCGATGCCAGGGCCATTGTGGAAGAACTGCGCCTGTACGATGCGGAACTGTACAACAAGCCCCGCTGGCTGGTGCTTAACAAACTGGATATGCTTGAAAACCCGGAAGAAATCAAACAACGCTTCTGCCAGGAATTCGGATGGGATGGCCCGGTATTTGCCATTTCAGCCCTTAGCGGCGAAGGCACGCAAGAACTGGTCTGGGCTTTGCAAGAGTACCTCGACAAAGTCAAGGCTCAAGAACATCTCGAGCAGGATAAACAGCAGGAAAACTATACCCCTGAAGATCCGCGCTTTGATGATTCCCGTCATAACCTTTAATCAATCATTTATTTTTTGTTTCTCTCCCGATTCACATCATGAGCACCGTGCCCCAATCTGCCGTTCATTCAGCCCAACGTATTGTCATTAAAGTGGGCTCTTCTCTTGTTACCAATAATGGCAAGGGCCTGGATAACACCGCCATCCGGCAGTGGGCATCGCAAATTGCCGCGCTCAGGAAACAAAACAAGCAAGTGGTTCTGGTATCCAGCGGTTCAGTGGCCGAAGGCATGGCACGCCTTAACTGGCAAACCCGCCCCAAAGCCATGAACGAACTGCAGGCTGCCGCGGCAATCGGACAAATGGGACTGATTCAGGCCTATGAAACCGCATTTCATGAGCACAATCTGTGCGCCGCCCAGATTTTGTTAACCCATGAAGACCTGGCCGATCGCCACCGCTATCTGAATGCCCGTTCCACCCTGTTTACCCTGCTTGATCTGGGGGTCATTCCCATCGTTAACGAAAACGACACCGTGGTTACCGATGAAATCCGCCTGGGCGACAACGATACGCTGGGTGCCCTGGTCACCAATTTAATTGAGGCGGATGTTTTAATTATTTTGACTGACCAAAGCGGCCTGTATGACAGCGACCCACGCAAGAACCCACAGGCCAAACTCATCTCGGTGGCCACGGCAGGCGATCCTGCACTTGAGGAAATGGCCGGTGGCGCCGGCTCCAATATTGGTACCGGTGGCATGGCCACCAAAGTGCTGGCGGCCAAACGTGCAGCCAATAGCGGTGCACATACCGTCATTGCCTCGGGCCGTGAACCTAACGTACTTGAACGCTTAAGTCAGGGAGAATCCATTGGCAGCGAATTGCGTGCCTCGGTGGCGGTACGCTCTGCCCGTAAACAATGGCTGGCCGATCATCTGCGGCTGCGCGGCCAGATCACCCTGGATGAAGGTGCCCTCAAAGCCCTTACCCTGCAAGGAAAAAGCCTGCTGCCCGTGGGCGTTATCCGCGTCAATGGTGAGTTTGAACGGGGCGATGTCGTGGCCTGCATGGATGAAAACAATGTTGAATATGCACGCGGCCTGATCAACTATTCCTCCTCAGACACCCGCCGCATCATGCGCCAGCCTACCCATAAAATTGAAACCATCCTGGGCTCGATGACAGCCAGTGAACTGATGCACCGGAACAATATGGTAGTGCTGCGCAAGTTTGCCAAAGCCTGAGTTCATGCGCCGGTGCCTTCCGGTATGCCTTCCGGTGCCCACGCAGGAGCATGGGCACCAATACCACGCTCCCGAGGCTGTCGCAAAAGGCCCTTCTGGCTCCCACGCTCCCGCGTGGGAGCCAATAACCACATATAACCACCAGTTCTAAACATCAATAAAATAGTTATTTTTATTTATTAAGTATTTCATATAGCATACATCAGACTCCACCATTCTTTTTATTACCCTGGTTTCTGATGTCTTCCTATTACCCCATTTTCACCGACCTGAACGGTCGTCCCGTCCTGGTTGTAGGCGGTGGCCATGTTGCCGCACGCAAGATCGCTTCCCTGCTCAAGGCGGGCGCCCAGGTGCGCATGGCTGCCCAGGCGCTTTGTGATGAAGTGGCCCAATGGGTCAAGGAAGACCGTATCAGCCATGTTGCAGACTCGTTTCAGGCAGAGCAATTAAATGATGTATTTCTGGTTATTGGTGCCACCGACAATGCAGCACTGAACCGCCAGATCGCCAGCGAAGCCGAGCGGCGCCAGAAACTGGTAAATATTGTGGATACCCAGGAGCTCTGCTCCTTCATCCTGCCCTCCGTCATTGACCGTGCCCCCATTCAAATTGCCATTTCAAGCCAGGGCACTTCTCCTGTCCTGATCCGGCTGCTGCGGGAAAAACTGGAAGCCCTGATTCCCCATCATTTAGGTGAAGTCGCCAGCCTGGCTGGCAAATGGCGCGAGCAGGTCAAAGCGCGCCTGAGCAACATCACGGAACGCCGCCGCTTCTGGGAGAACCTGTTTGCCAGCCGTTTTAACACCCTGATGGCAAACGGACAACCCCAACAGGCCGAAGAAGAACTGGAACAACAGCTGAATGGCCATACCCGCCAGCCCGGTGAAGTCACGCTGGTCGGTGCCGGCCCCGGTGACCCGGAGCTGCTTACCTTAAAAGCGCTGCAAGCCATTCAGCAGGCCGATATCGTATTGTACGATGCCCTGATCAGCGATGAAATCCTGGAACTGGTACGCCGTGATGCGATTCGGGAATCGGTGGGTAAACGGGCAGGCGCGCATTCGGTCGCCCAGGAAGACACCAACCAGCGCCTGATCAAATACGCCAAACAGGGCCTGCGCGTGGTGCGCCTGAAAGGAGGCGACCCGTTTGTCTTTGGCCGTGGAGCCGAAGAACTGGAAGCCCTGCGTGAAGAAAACATTGCTTACCGGGTGATTCCGGGCATTACCGCGGCACTGGGCGCAACCGCCTATGCCGGTATTCCGCTCACACACCGTGATCACGCTCAAACCGCCATGTTCATTACCGGCCACTGCCGCCCCGATGGTGATGAGCTGGAATGGAAAACCCTGGCCCGTGGCAAACAGACATTAGTGATTTACATGGGCACCATCAAGGCCGAGGAAATTTCACACCAGCTGATTGCCCATGGCCGCAAAGAAAACACACCCATTGCCATTATCAGCCATGGTACCCGCAAGAACCAGCAGGTTCAGACCGGTACCCTGGCACAACTGCCTGAACTGGCCAAACAGGCGCAAGCCCCCGCCCTTATTGTGGTGGGTGAAACGGCCGGGCTTCATTCAAATTTGAAATGGTTTGGTGATTAGGCGTTCCTGTGCACAGATGTGGCTGGGGGACCAGGCTGCGGTAGGCATTCCCACGCAGGAGCATGGGAACGAGCTGCGAGGGGAGACTGGGGTCACCACGCAGGAGCGTGGAGACTAGATGCTAACTTCTTGTTCCCATGCTCCCGCATGGGAACCATCAGTCTTCCACCGCTTACGCCTGATGATAAATTTCAGCGCCTTTTTTCACGAACTCGATGGATTTTTCCTGCATGCCTTTTTGCAGGGCATCCTTGTCACTGATTCCCAGCTGTTCGGCATATTCACGCACATCCTGGGTGATTTTCATGCTGCAAAAATGCGGTCCGCACATGGAGCAGAAATGCGCCACTTTCATGGAATCTTTGGGCAGGGTTTCATCATGAAAATCCTTGGCCGTATCCGGGTCAAGCCCCAGGTTGAACTGGTCGTCCCAGCGGAACTCAAAACGTGCCTTGGACAGGGCATTGTCCCGAATGGCTGAGCCCGGATGCCCTTTGGCCAAATCAGCGGCATGAGCGGCAATTTTGTAGGTAATAATGCCATCTTTCACATCTTTCTTATTGGGCAGACCCAGGTGTTCTTTAGGGGTTACATAACAAAGCATGGCGGTACCGTACCAGCCAATCAGGGCGGCCCCAATGCCTGAAGTGATGTGATCGTAGCCGGGCGCAATATCGGTAGTGAGCGGGCCCAGCGTATAAAACGGTGCTTCATGGCAATGTTCCAGCTGCATGTCCATGTTTTCACGAATCAGGTGCATCGGTACATGACCGGGACCTTCAATCATGACCTGCACATCGTGCTTCCAGGCCACCTGGGTTAATTCGCCCAGGGTTTTCAGCTCGGCAAATTGGGCTTCGTCGTTGGCATCGTAGCCCGAGCCCGGACGCAGGCCATCCCCTAGCGAGAAGCTGACATCGTAAGCTTTCATGATGTCGCAAATGTCTTCAAAATGCTCGTACAGGAAGCTTTCCTTGTGATGCGCCAGGCACCATTTAGCCATGATGGAACCACCCCGGGACACAATACCCGTCATGCGATTGGCCGTCATGGGAATGAAGGGCAAGCGAACGCCAGCGTGAATGGTGAAGTAATCCACGCCCTGCTCGGCCTGTTCAATCAGGGTGTCGCGGAATATTTCCCAAGTAAGCTCTTCAGCCTTGCCATCGACTTTTTCCAGTGCCTGGTAAATCGGCACGGTACCAATCGGCACCGGCGAATTACGAATAATCCATTCGCGGGTTTCATGAATATTTTTGCCGGTGGAAAGATCCATCACGGTATCGCCCCCCCAACGGATGGCCCAGGTCATTTTTTCCACTTCTTCGTGAATACCCGACCCCAAGGCCGAATTACCAATATTGGCATTGATCTTGACCAGGAAATTGCGACCAATCGCCATGGGCTCAATTTCAGGGTGGTTAATATTGGCCGGAATAATCGCGCGGCCACGGGCTATTTCATCGCGCACGAATTCGGTGGTGATACGTTGGGGAATGGAAGCACCAAACGACTGGCCAGGATGCTGTCGGCTGATGCGCGCGGCCAGTTTTTGCCCTTCGGGGCCACTTTGGCGCAGGCTTTCCAGATATTGCTCTACCCGCATGTTTTCACGGATGGACACGAACTCCATTTCAGGGGTCACAATCCCTTTGCGCGCATAGTGCATTTGCGTGACGTTTTGCCCGGCCCTGGCGCGTCGTGGCGGGCGCTGCAATTCAAAACGCATGGCGGCCAGCTGCGGGTCTTGCAGGCGCTGCCGCCCGTATTCACTGCTGGGGCCACCCAGCACTTCGGTATCATTGCGCTCTTCAATCCAGGCGTTGCGCAATGCCGGCAAGCCTTTTCGAATATCAATCCGCACGGTGGGATCGGTATAAGGGCCGCTGGTATCGTAAACCGTCAGCGGTGGGTTCTTTTCACCACCAAACATAGTGGGGGTGTCATCTTGCGAGATTTCCCGAAAAGGCACGCGAATATCAGGGCGTGACCCCTGTTCATAAATTTTGCGTGACCGTGGCAATGACTGGACAGCCGCATTGTCAACCTGTGCAGTGGCTGCGGAAAAAATGGGTTTAGCGCTCATGATTGCTCCAAATGAAAAAATTGGAGCCGAATAGGGAATGACTTTCGAGGGATTCGAATGTTGAACTCCCAGCCTCGGCATTATCCGTACTGGTACAAAGGGTCTCTCTCAACCAAGCGAATGCTTAGTACCCCTGTTTGAAGCGTAAATTATACGTAGACGACTGTCTTGTGTCCAGATGATTCTTCAACCACAAAAAACAATCATTTTCCAAAACTAATTAACCGAATCCCATGGGAATAAATCGTATTTACGCAAATCTGTCATAAAATCTTGGCTTGCCTAGTATTTAAATAACCGCCCCAAAACACACCTACTGTTACCTTGAAGGAAAGATCATGTCTTTAATGAAAAAAGCATTGTTTGTCGGCCTGAGCCTGTGTTTTTCTGCCGTGTCCGCGACCGCCTCGGCTCAGGAAACCACCAAAGTGGTCATTGGCATGTCTGGCTGGACCGGATTTGCCCCCCTGACCCTGGCACAAAAAGCCGGCTTTTTCAAGAAACACGGTTTGGATGTCGACATCAAATTCCTGCCCGTTAAAGACCGTCTGCTGGCCTACGCCTCTGGTTCTTTGCAATGCGTGGCCACCACCATCGACAGCTTCATCGCCTGGAATGCCAACAATGTACCGGTCACCCAAATATTCATGCTGGATGCCTCCCATGGCGCCGATGGCATCGCGGTACGCAATGATGTTAATGACATCAAGGAACTGAAAGGGAAAACCATTGCCGTGGAAACTGCGGGTGCCTCTCCTTACTTTCTGCTGTCTTACATGATGCACAAAAACGGCATCAAAATGTCCGAAATCAAAACCAACACCCTGTCCCCACAGGCGGCTGCCCAGGCATTCAATGCAGGTCAGGTTGATGTAGCCATGAGCTACGAGCCCTACCTGTCCACCGTTCGTGAAAACGAAAAAGGCGGCAAAATCCTGGCAACAACCGTTGAGTACCCTGCGATCATCGACTTTGTCGGCTGCAACCCCACCTGGCTCAAAGACAACCCCAAAGCCGGCTACGCACTTGTTGCCGGCTACTCTGATGCCCTGGACATGATTAAAAATGATCCTAAGGAAGCCTATACCATCATGGGTGCCGAGGTTAAACAGTCTGCTGAGCAATTCGAAAAATCCGCTTCATTCCTGACCTGGAAAACCAAGGAAGACAGCCGCGAATACTTCAAAAATGACATTATTCCCTTCATGAAAGAAGCCACCGACATCCTGATTGACACCAAAGTGATCCGCAAGGCACCAGCAGACCTGAACGCCCTGTTTGATGCGACTTATGTTAATTAACTCATGACGTCTTAAGTCTTAAATAACGCAGTAATGAAACCAACACAACACAAAATTTTTGAATTCAGGCCGTTGCATCCCGTTCACCCACGTTTCAAGTGGGTGCTGGGTCTGCTCTTTTTCATTGTATTCGTTGCCGTCTGGGCCGCTTTTACCCTGGGGGGATTTGTTTCCCCCACTTTCCTGGCCAGCCCGCTTACCATGCTTGAAGAGGGATACCTGCTTTTCACGGAATACAATTTTATTCATGATATTGGTATGACGGTCATGCGTGTGCTGGTTGGTTTCCTGCTGGCGTGTCTGGTTGCCGTGCCACTGGGCATTGCCATGGGGGCCTTCAAGTTTATTGAAGCGTTCCTGGAGCCCTTCGTGTCCTTCTGTCGCTATCTGCCAGCCTCGGCATTTATTCCCTTGCTGATTTTATGGGCAGGTGTTGATGAAGCACAAAAAATACTGGTGATCTTTATTGGCTCGGTCTTCCAGATTATTCTGATGGTTTCAGTCACGGTCAGTAATGCCCGTAAGGATCTGGTGGAAGCGGCCTATACGCTGGGCGCCAATAACAAGGGAATTATCCGTCGTGTGATACTGCCCGGTGCAGCACCGGAAATTGCAGAAATCCTGCGCTTGGTGCTGGGCTGGGCCTGGACCTATGTGATTGTGGCCGAATTGATCGGTGCCTCGTCCGGTATCGGTCACATGATTACCAATAGTCAATCCCTGATGAATACTGGCCAGATTATTTTTGGCATTATCACCATTGGCATTATCGGCCTGATTTCCGATTTTGCCTTCAAGGCCATCAACCGCCGCTTATTTGCCTGGAGTAACCTGTAATGAGTCAGCTGGAAATTCAAAACGTCAGCCGCGTCTTTCCGGGTAAAAAAGGCACGCAAACCCAAGCCCTGACCCCGATCAATTTCAGTGTTAATGAAAATGATTTTGTCACAATCCTGGGCCCTTCAGGCTGTGGCAAATCCACCATGCTACGCATTATTGCCGGCCTGGACCAACCCACTACGGGCCAGGTGCTGCTGGATGGCAAGCACATTACCGGCCCCGGTGCCGACCGTGGGATGGTGTTTCAAAGCTATACCCTGTTTCCGTGGCTCACTGTAGAGCAAAACATCTGTTTTGGCCTGCGTGAAAAAGGCATGTCCGCCGCCGAGCAGAAAGAGCGTAGCGGCTACTTCATTAACCGCGTCGGCCTGAAAGGCTTTGAACAACATTTCCCGAAACAGCTTTCTGGCGGCATGCAGCAACGTACAGCGATTGCCCGTGCCCTGGCCAATGATCCCAAGATTTTGCTGCTTGACGAACCGTTCGGCGCACTCGACAACCAGACCCGCCTGCTGATGCAGGAACTGTTGCTGGGCATTTGGGAGTCGGCCCAAAAAACCGTGCTGTTCGTGACCCATGATATTGATGAATCCATTTTCATGGCCAACCGGATTGCCGTATTCAGCGCCCGACCTGGTCGCATCAAGACCGAAATTGCGGTTAACCTGCCCCACCCCCGCCACTACACCGTCAAAACCACGCCCGAATTCATGGAACTGAAGTCCATCCTGACGGAAGAAATCCGGGCCGAGGCAATTGCGGCCGAACAACGATAAGGCAACGCAGCCAGGGGTACCGACAGGCGATACCTGCCTGTCAGCCCCATCACTTTGCGGGGCCACTCATTACGCCTTATACAAGGCTGATCATAACTACCCTTAATCAAAGTAAAGCCCGCCTTTCAAAATTTTCAATTACCCTTTCTGACATTTGCATCTACAATTGACGCTCCTGTAACCAATTAAAACGTAGAGACAAAGTGTGAAGAAGACAAAGAGCGAGCAACAGCAAGACATCCGTTTGCTGGGAAAAATCCTTGGCCAAAGTATCCATGAATCCGATGGCAAACCCATTTTCGATGTCATTGAAACCGTCCGGCGTTCTGCCGTCAGCTTTCGCAGGGAAGGCAATATCAATGACAGCGAAGTATTGCTGGACAAGATCACCTCGCTGTCTGATGACGAAGCCAACATCCTGTCACGGGCATTCAGTTACTTCCTGCATCTGGCCAATCTAGCCGAAGACCGTGACCAGAACAAGCGCCACCGCCGCATCCTGCTGGAAAACAGTGATGAGCTACGTGGCAGTTTCAAACACACCCTGCTTGAACTTCAGAAACAGGGCGTATCCATTGAAGCCATCCAGGAATTCTTCGCACAAGCCTGTATTGTTCCTGTCTTAACCGCCCACCCCACCGAAGTCCAGCGCAAAAGCACACTAGACCTTCACCGCGAGATTGCGCGTTGCCTGGCCCTTTACGACAATCCGCTTACCGAATACGAAAAAACCGAACTTGAAACCGAACTGGCTGGCCATATCAAAACCCTGTGGCTGACCCGAATGCTGCGTTTTAACAAACTAATGGTTGATGATGAAATTGAAAATGCCATCGCCTATTTCACCAACACGTTCATACCGGCTATTCCCAAGCTGTACACCCGCCTTAAGCACTACCTCAAAACACACTCAGAAGAAGGGCAAGGAACAACCGGAACTCTGCCTGCTTTTCTGAAAATGGGCTCCTGGATTGGCGGAGACCGCGATGGCAACCCATTCGTGAATGCCGAAACGCTTAAACATGCCGTTCTGCGCCAGTCCACCACCATTTTTGAATATTACCTAAAAGAAGTACACTTGTTAGGCTCCGAACTTTCGCTTAGCACCTCGCTGACCCATGTCACCGAAGCCTTGCAAGAGATGTCCGACCTCAGTCCCGACCAGTCCAAACACCGGCAGGATGAACCCTATCGCCGCGCGCTTATTTACATTTATGCACGCCTGGCCGCTACCGCACGGTTCCTGACCGACCAGAGCATCAGCATTCGCAGTACCCATGTGGCAGAACCCTACGCCAACCCTGAAGCCTTTGCCAGTGACCTGGGAATCATCATCGATTCCCTGCAACACAACCAGGCAGGTGACGTGGTTACGCTGCATCTGGACCGGCTATTACAGGCAGTGCGTGTCTTCGGTTTTCATCTGGCGACCCTTGACTTGCGACAAAGCTCGGATGTGCACGAAAGAGTCCTTACCGAACTGTACCGTCGCGCCGCCATTACCTTCAATGGCAAACCGGTTGACTATGCCAGCTTAAGCGAGGAAGAAAAAGTAGCGTTGCTGCTAGAGGAACTTAACCAAAGCCGCCCACTGGTCTCGCCGTGGCAAGGCTACAGCGAAGAAACCACCAAAGAACTAGATATCCTGCGGGCGGCCGCTTTTGTCTGCAACCGCTATGGCAAACAAACCATACAGCAAAGCATTGTTTCCCACACCGAAACGCTTAGCGACATGCTTGAAGTGCTGGTATTGCAACAGGAAACAGGCCTCATCACCCAAGAGCGGGATGAAAACGGCAAATTGCTGCCCCTGTCCGCCGATGACGGGCTGATCGTAGTACCCCTGTTTGAAACCATTCCCGACCTTCAGGCCGGCGCCGACATCATGGATCGCTGGCTGAGCCTACCAATCGTCAAGAACCGCATCCAGCACGCCCAGAATGGCATTCAAGAAGTTATGCTGGGTTATTCCGACAGCAACAAGGACGGTGGTTACCTGACTTCCAACTGGGCACTCTACAAAACCGAGCTGGAGCTAGTCAGGGTTTTTGAAAAACATGGTGTTCGCCTGCGCCTGTTCCACGGGCGTGGCGGTTCAGTGGGGCGTGGTGGTGGATCCAGCTTTGATGCCATCCTGGCGCAACCACCGGGCACAGTTGCAGCACAAATCCGCCTGACCGAACAGGGTGAAGTCATTCAAAGCAAATACAAGAATGCCGATATTGGCGGCTGGCATCTTGAACTGCTGGTTTCTGCCACCCTTGAAGCCAGCCTCTTGGCCAGCAGCCATGAGCAAGACAAGCATATGGATAAATTTGGCCCAGCAATGGACTTCATGTCAACCATTGCCGAGGAAACTTACCGCCAGCTGGTCTATGGCACAAAAGGCTTCAATGAATATTTCTTTGCGGCTACCCCGATCCATGAAATTGCCGGCCTGAATATCGGCTCGCGCCCGGCCTCACGCAAAAGCGGCCAGCGTATTGAAGACCTGCGCGCCATTCCCTGGGGTTTCTCATGGGCACAATGCCGCCTCATGATTACCGGCTGGTATGGCGTGGGCACCGCCATAGAAACCTACCTGAATGAAGGTACCCCCGAATCCCCCAAAACCGCCAAGGCCCGCCTAAAACAATTGCAGGACATGGATCAGCACTGGCCTTTCTTCCGCACCTTGCTGTCGAATATGGAAATGGTGTTGGCCAAATCAGACCTGACGATTGGCCGGCAATACAGCTCTTTGGTTACCCAAAAGTCAACCCGGGAAAAAATCTTTGGCATGATTGAAACCGAACACGCCAAAACCCTGGCCATGCTAAAGAAAATTACCGGCCGCAAGCTGCTGGCTGACAACCCCGAGCTGGTTTCTGCCTTGCAAGAACGCTTTGCCTATATCGACCCGTTGAATTACTTGCAGGTTGAAGTTATTCGCCGGCAACGCCAGTATGAAAAACGCAAGGTAAAAGTCAGCAAATTCGAAAGTGCCCGCAGCCAGCGCACTATCCATTTGACGATCAACGGGATTGCCACCGGACTGCGAAACTCAGGCTAACAGCAGGAACACGAGATTAAGCTGCCACAGGAAAGAGTAAAATAACCGCTTACCTTAACAAGGAAAGTCAAAACAATGAAGGACAACAGCGCGTTAAATCCCATTCGCCTGACCCAGTACAGTCATGGGGCAGGCTGTGGCTGCAAAATCTCACCCAAGCTGCTCGATGAGATACTCCATTCCGGATTCCCGCAATTCCAGGATCCCCGCCTGCTGGTCGGCAATGAAACAAAAGATGATGCTGCCGTGTACGATATTGGCAATGGCACAGCCATTGTGAGCACCACCGATTTTTTCATGCCCATTGTGGACGATCCTTTTGACTTTGGCCGTATAGCTGCGACCAATGCCATCAGTGATATTTATGCCATGGGAGGCAAACCCATCATGGCGATTGCGATTCTGGGCTGGCCCATTTCAGTACTCCCTACCGAAATTGCCCGCCAGGTTATTGATGGCGGCCGCGCTGCGTGTAAAGAAGCAGGCATTACACTGGCGGGTGGCCATTCGATTGATACGCCCGAGCCAATTTTTGGCCTGGCCGTTACCGGCATTGTGCCCACCCACCAGGTCAAGCGCAACGCCAGCGCCCAAAGCCAGGATCGCCTGTATCTAACCAAACCCCTGGGCATCGGCATCCTGACCACCGCCGAAAAAAAGGGTCTTTTGCAAGAACATCACCAAGGCCTGGCAACCCGTACCATGTGTATCCTGAACAAGCCGGGAGCCACTTTTGCCGAATTACCAGGAGTTCACGCCATTACCGACGTGACCGGATTTGGCCTGCTGGGCCACCTTGGCGAGATTTGCCAGGGTTCTGGTGTACAGGCAGAAATCAGTTTTGCCAGCGTTCCCTTCCTGGATGGTGTCAACACCTATATAGAACAGGGCTGCATCCCCGGTGGTACCCAGCGTAACTTTGACAGCTACGGTCATCAGGTCAGCGTAATCAGTGAACAACAAAAAGCCTTGCTTTGCGATCCGCAAACATCCGGAGGCCTGCTGGTAGCGGTTAGTCCCGATAGCGAACAAGCCTTCCTTGAACTGGCCGCCAAGCTGGAAACAACCGTGTATGCCATCGGTCAGCTCCTGCCTGGCCAAGACAATCCTGTCTTGATTACCGTCAAGCCCTAGTCCATGAGCAACTCTCAACCACTGTCGGCACTTGATACCGACCAATATGCGCATATACTGCAGCACCCCATGCTGGATTTGCGGGCACCTATCGAATTCCAGCTAGGTGCCTTTCCTGGTACCGTCAATATCCCCCTGATGACCAATGATGAACGGGCACAGGTGGGCACCTGTTATAAACAGCATGGGCAAGAGGCTGCCATCAAGCTGGGGCACCAACTCGTCTCAGGTTCAATTAAAGAAGAACGCATCAGCCAGTGGATGGCGTTCTGCAAGAACCATCCTGATGGTTTCCTGTATTGTTTCAGAGGAGGCTTGCGCTCGCGCATCGTCCAGCAATGGCTTGCGGAAAGTGGCATGCCCTACCCAAGGGTCATCGGTGGGTACAAGACTCTGCGCAATTTCTGCCTGCAGCAATTGGATACGCTAAGCCGCCAGAAAATGCTGGTTCTAAGCGGCTATACCGGTAGCGGAAAAACCCCCATCATCGCCGCATTACCCAACAGTATTGACCTGGAAAAGGCGGCTCACCACCGTGGCTCTTCCTTTGGCCGTCATGCTCTACCACAAGCCACCCAGATCAACTTCGAAAATCACATTGCGCGCCAATATCTGGATAAAGGTCACAGGCCAACATGGATAGTTGAAGATGAAAGTAAAACCATTGGTTCCTGCCATTTGCCTCTTGCCCTTTATCAAAATCTGAAACAGGCACCCATTGTCTTGCTGGAAGAACCTTTTGAATATCGCGTGCAGCATATCCAGGAAGAATACATCGACCTGATGCTGGCCGAATTCATGCAACAAGACCCGGAACAGGCCTGGCAGGCTTTTAGCCAGTATCTGGAACAAAGCCTGTATGCCATCAGGAAACGACTCGGCGGCGCGCTTTACCAGGAATTAAACCTGATACAGCAACAGGCCATCAGCAGGCACCGGGAACAAGGCGATGCACAGGCCCATCTGGCGTGGTTGACCCCGTTAATTGAGCAATACTATGATCCCATGTACCGCTATCAGTTGGAACAAAAACAGGAGCGCATCATTTTCAGGGGAAACAAGCAGGCAGTTCTTGAGTATTTATTAGCCTGTTGATCATCCCGCCATGGCCCACGCCCGACTTGACGACGCATAATCACGCTCAGGATTGCAACCTGATTCAGCGCGCAGATAACTCCAAAAAAATTGCCCCTGAAACCGCTAATCACGGTTCAGGGGCAATTTTATGCCGATCGCTAATATATCGATTAACGACGCTTCAACTGGCTGACATCACGCACGGCACCACGGTCGGCCGATGTTGCCATGGCAGCATACGCCTGCAAAGCCTGTGAAACATAACGTTCACGGTTTTCAGGTTGCCATGCACGGTCACCCTTGGCTTCCATGGCGACACGGCGACTTGCCAGTTCTTCGTCAGAAACCGCCAGGTGAATGGTACGGTTGGGGATGTCAATTTCAATGATATCGCCCTGCTGGACCAGACCGATATTGCCTCCTTCAGCGGCTTCAGGAGAAGCATGGCCAATCACCAGGCCTGAAGAACCTCCAGAGAAACGGCCATCGGTCAAGAGAGCGGCCTTTGCACCCAGACCTTTGGATTTCAGGTAAGAGGTTGGGTACAGCATTTCCTGCATGCCTGGCCCGCCTTTAGGACCTTCATAACGGATAATGACCACATCACCCTCTTTGACTTCATCGCCCAGGATGCCTGCGGTGGCATCTTCCTGGCTTTCGTAAATGACAGCCTTGCCGGTAAATTTCAGGATGCTTTCATCAACACCGGCAGTTTTCACAATACAGCCATTGATTGCCAGGTTGCCATACAGCACCGCCAGGCCACCATCTTCAGAATAGGCATGTGCCTTGTCGCGGATACAGCCATTGGCCCGGTCCAGGTCTAGGCTGGGATACTGGCGCTCTTGGCTGAAAGCCACCTGGGTAGGCACACCACCGGGGGAGGCTTTGTAAAATTCTTTCACTTCATCGCTGGCATGGCCACCGCAAACATCCCATTGCTCAATCGCTTTGCCCAAGGTACCGGCATGCACGTTGCCAGCATCCAGGTCCAGTAGTCCGGCGCGGGACAATTCACCCAAAATGGCCATGATACCACCAGCACGGTGCACATCTTCCATGTGATATTTATTGGTTGCCGGTGCCACCTTGCTTAAGCATGGCACTTTGCGGGAAATACGGTCAATATCGGACATGGTGAAATCAACACCTGCTTCCTGGGCAGCTGCCAACAAGTGCAGCACGGTATTGGTTGAACCACCCATGGACACATCAAGGGCCATGGCATTTTCATAAGACGCTTTGGCAGCAATATTACGCGGCAGGACAGAAGCATCATCCTGCTCGTAATAGCGTTTGCAAAGGTCAACAATCAACCGGCCCGCACGCAGGAACAGGGATTTGCGCTTGGCATGGGTCGCTACCAGAGAACCGTTACCCGGCAAGGACAGGCCCAGCACTTCGGTCAGACAGTTCATGGAGTTGGCGGTAAACATGCCGGAACATGATCCGCAGGTAGGACAGGCACTACGTTCGGTTTCCAGGGACTCGGCATCGGATACGGTTGGGTCACCAGCCTTGATCATGGCGTCGATCAGGTCAATCTTGGCAATTACCTGAGTAGTGCCCGGTGCGGTCACTTTACCCGCTTCCATCGGACCACCCGATACAAACACGACGGGAATATTCAAGCGCATGGCAGCCATCAACATTCCGGGAGTGATTTTGTCGCAGTTGGAAATGCATACCATGGCGTCAGCGCAGTGTGCATTGACCATGTATTCGACCGAGTCAGCAATCAGCTCGCGGGAAGGCAAGGAATACAGCATGCCACTATGGCCCATGGCGATACCGTCATCAACCGCAATGGTGTTGAATTCTTTGGCCACGCCACCGGCCGCCTCAATCTCACGCGCCACCAGTTGTCCCATGTCTTTAAGATGCACGTGCCCGGGCACAAACTGGGTAAAAGAGTTAACCACGGCAATAATGGGTTTGCCAAAATCACCTTCTTTCATCCCTGTGGCACGCCACAAGGCACGGGCACCAGCCATATTACGGCCATGGGTGGAAGTTTTTGATCGATACTGAGGCATACTGATTCCTAATACTAACTTATACGACGTGTTGTAAAAAGTCTTTTAAACGCTGACTGGGAGGATTAGATAATAATTCAGATGGCGGGCCATCATGCGCTATTTTACCTTGATCGATAAAAATTAAGCGACTTCCTACCTTGCGCGCAAAGTCCATTTCATGTGTCACCACAATCATGGTCATGCCCTCTTCGGCCAGATCTTTCATGACCTTAAGCACTTCATGACGCAATTCGGGATCCAGGGCCGACGTCGGCTCATCAAACAGCATCAACAAGGGATTAACCGCAAGTGCACGGGCAATGGCCACACGCTGCTGCTGCCCGCCAGAGAGCTCGCCGGGATAATGGCCCATGCGCTCGGCCAGGCCGACTTTCTCAAGCAGGGCAATTGCTTGCTGGCGAGCTTCCGCCTTGGAGGCACCACGCGTATGAATCGGACCAAACATGACGTTTTCAAGGGCGGTTAGTTGCGGAAACAGGTTGAACTGCTGAAACACCATCCCTGCTTCCCGGCGCAATTCACGCACCTCGGCTGGCTTGCCCCGTACGCTTAGCTTGCCTACCCGGATATCGCCCCCCTGAATGGTTTCCAGGGCATTGATGCAACGCAGGAAAGTGGATTTACCCGAACCGGAAGGCCCCACCACCACCACGACCTCACCCTTTTCAATCGTCAGGCTGATGTCGTTGAGAATTGTATTGTGGCCAAATTTTTTGACCACGTTTTCAAAAGTAACCATGCTCATAAAATACGCATCCTATGTTCCATCGTTTTCAGGATAAGCGCAATCAGCCCTGTCAGGATCAGGTAAATGACAGCGACCGCACCCCAGATTTCAACAGCCCTGAAGTTACTGGCCATGATTTCCTGGCCTTGGCGAGTCAGCTCGGCAACCCCGATCACGATAAACAAAGAGGAGTCTTTGAGGCTGATAATACACTGGTTACCCAAGGCGGGAATCATGCGACGGAATGCAATGGGCCCGATAATGCGGAGCAGGATCTTATGAAAGGGCAAACCCATGGATTGACCGGCCTCGTACAGGCCTTTGGGCACCGATTGCAAGGCACCCCGCACGATTTCCGCAATATAGGCACCCGAGTTGATCATGAGCGTGGCAATCGCGGCACTCATCCCATCAACACGGACATCCACCATCAGTGGCAGGGCAAAGTAAATGAACATGACCTGCACCACAATAGGCGTTCCGCGCACCACCAGGATGTAGCCCTGGGCAATCATCGACAACAATGGAAGCAATATGCCGCTTAGTGGCCGTTGACTGATGAGTTCGGCCGAAAACCAGGCGGGCACATAAGAACGGATCACCCCCGCCAAAGCCCCCAGCAAGGCACCGCCAAACAGGCCCCAGAGGGTAATTTTGATTGTCACAATGGTGCCTTTCCATAAGCTGGGCAAGGCATCCCAAACAACCGACAAGTCAAAGTCCATATAATCTATCCTTTGCTGAATTTTTAACCGGTAATCCTGAAAAAAGAAAACGGTGATTGCCAGACACAAAGCCAATCACCGCCTCAGATTACCTTGACATATATACCAGAAAAGCCTGGTTTATTACTTCACGGCAGAACCGAACCACTTGGTGTAGATTTTGTCGTACTCACCGCTTTCCTTGAGTTTTTTCAGGGCACCGTTGACTTTTTCAACCATGTCGCTGCCTTTGGGGAAAGCAATGCCATAAAAATCGCCACTTTGCAGGGCACCGGTTACCACCACTTTGCCTTTACCCGCTGTATTGGCATAGTACTGCACGTTAGGGGTGTCATGAACAACCGCATCCACGCGGCCGGTAGCCAGGTCAAGGAAGGCATTGTCAATATTTGGGAACAGTTTCAGTTTGGCCTCGGGCACTTCTTTTTTCAGGAAGTCCACAGTAGCCGTACCGGTTTTGACAGCCACCTCTTTGCCAGCCAAGTCTGCCGCCGTTTTGATGTTTTCATTTTTGACTGACGTCAGGATAGCCAGGCCACTTTCATAGTAAGGGTCTGAAAAATCAATAACTTGCTTGCGTTCGTCTTTAATGGTGATGCCAGCCAGGGCAGCATCAATGTTTTTGGTTTGCAGGCCGGGGATGATGCCATTGAAATCCATGGGTTGCAGGCGGTATTTCAAGCCCAGCTCTTTGGCGATGGCATCCCATAAGTCAATATCAAAACCAACATATTTATCATCCTGCTTGAACTCGAACGGCACGAAGGCAGTATCGGTGGCAACAATAAGCTCTTTGTCCTGGGCATAAGCCGTGGTGGCAACAGGTGCCGCAAAAGTAATGGCAAAGCCCAGCAAGGCCGCTTTCATTTTGTTTTTCAACATGTCTACTCCTGAATACGTGGATTAATGCTTCGTGTTCTTCATGCGCTGGGCCAGCAATCCCCTGCATGATGAATAACGCTCAATATAACCTGTTTTATAGGATAATGAACAGTTAAAAATAAGGTCTTAAGGTAAACCCGAAAGTCCATAAAACCTGTATAAATATTCATTCGGTTTTTTCCAAAGGTGTTTCCATGCTGTCTTATATCAATATCAAGGGCTCGGCCCATGAGGCAGGCCGCCAGTTGGGTGAGTTTGGTGCACCCGGCGTCCATGCCTTTCTGCTCAAATCACCCGACTGGGCTTATATCACTTCTTTCAGGAATGACCCTCGGCTCATCGACATGAAAGCACGGGTGCAACAGCATTTCCCTGCTATCTGGGAGGAAATCCAGGGACTGTCAAAAGGGCTGGAACTGGATGAAACCGATGTATTCCTGTGGAATTGCCGTGGTGACATCTGGGCCATGAGCAAAGACGGCTGCACCACCGTGCAATACCCGCAAACGGCACAGCGCAATGAACGGCGCATTTGCCACAATGAAGACGGCTACCCTGAATTTAACGGCTATTGCGCCATGGCCCATTACCAGATAGATAGCGGCCCCGCCTTCACCTCATTCGTGTATCCGGCCTCTATTCCTGGACATACATTTGGGGTGAGCAATGCAGGCCTGGCCATGGCTGTTAACAACCTGCGTGCCCGCCACGTGGCTAGCGGCATTCCGCGCATGGTGCTTACCCGCGCCCTATTAAACCAGACCACGCTGGAACATGCGGTGGAACTCTTGCAAACTACTCCCCGGGCGGGCGGTTTTCATGTCAGCCTTGCCCATACGGGCAGCTCCCAACTGCTTAGTATCGAATTTTTTTCATCCATCTGTTCCGTCAAGACTATCACGACAGATCATGTGCATGCCAACCATGCCATCCACCAGGAAACCTTCAATTACCCGCAAATCATTACCGGCTCATCGGGCTGGCGCCAGCTGCGTGGACAGCAAATGCTGGCTGAGGGAGTCAGCCAGCCATTGCAAATCCTGGCCGACCAAAGCCACCCGCAATTCCCCATCTACCGCAAGCAGGCCAATGACAGCGACCATGAAAACACCCTGGCAACCGCAGACATGCAAATTGGACAGCAAGGCATAGAATGGCAGGTATACGATAGCGCCTGGCCAGCCAAACCGCTTTATGTGTTTCATAATGCCGATCTGGTTTCCAGCAATGTTTAAAGGGCTTGTTCCCAAGCAGGAGCATGGGAACAAGCGTACTTAAGGGTTGCTACTCGTTCCAACGCTCTTGCGCGGGAATGCAGATTTATACTGCCTGCCACAACCGCCAAAGGCTTCCTAACAAAAAAACGCTTAATTGTTGCGGTTAGTTGAAAAATGACAAAAACCAATCAAGGCATTTTTATACGGAGAATCGGGAAACGGTGCCAAGGCATTCAGTGCACGCTCAGCCTCTTCCTCTGCAATTTTACGGGTATATTCAAGGGCATCGGTAGCCTGAATCGCCCGTGCAACCTCGGTAAAATCAGCCTCGCCGGTTTCAATCGCCTTGTAAACCAGGTCGCGCTGCTCTGGAGTACCCACTTGCATGACACGAATCAGCGGCAAAGTTGGCTTGCCCTCGCGCAGATCATCGCCCACGTTCTTGCCCAGTGCCTCGGCATCGCCAGAGTAATCAAGCACATCATCAATCAACTGGAAAGCCGTACCCACATAACAGCCATATTCGGCAGCGGCCTTTTCCTGTTCCGGGGTTGCTCCGGCAATCACCGCCCCGGTTTGCGCGGCAGCTTCAAACAGCTTGGCGGTTTTATAACGCACCACTTGCAGATAACGCTCAACCGAGACATCGGGATCATGGACATTCAATAACTGCAGGACTTCACCTTCGGCAATGATGGTGGTTGCATTGGACACGATTTGCATCACCCGCATGGAATCGATGTCGACCATCATTTCAAATGAACGGGAATACAAATAGTCGCCCACCAGCACGCTGGCCGCATTGCCGAACACCGCATTGGCGGTACTGCGACCGCGCCGCATGTCAGACTCGTCTACCACATCGTCATGCAACAAGGTAGAGGTATGGATGAACTCAATGATAGCGGCCATCAGGTGATGGTCTGCCCCTTTGTACCCTAGCGCATTGGCAACCATAAGCACCATGGCAGGACGCATGCGTTTGCCTCCTGCGCTGATGATATAGTCACCAATAGTACGGATCATGACGACTTCAGAGTTCAAACGCTGACGGATAACGGCATCTACCGCTTTCATGTCATTGGCAATGGGGCTAACAATCTCGGCTAAGTTCAAGGTAAATCCAACAGATTAAGAAAAAGAATCAATGTAGAATGCTGTTAAAGTCTGTAATTATATTCGACTCACCCGCATATCATAGTGAAAAACCTTATTTCAATGATAATGTACCTGTTTTTGATGATTTTCGAAACAACTCTGCAGCAATGACAAACCACGATTTCACCACCCTCCTGTCACGCGCTGAACGCGTGCTGGGCCAGCTTGAAGCATGGCTGCCCCCCGTCCCTCCAACGCCTGACTGGCATGCCTGCGCTTTCAGATGGCGTAAAAAAGGCAACACCGCCTGGCTCGATGCTGTCAAACATGTCTCGGCCATCAGGCCTGATGACCTAAAGCACATCGACCGGCAAAAAAACATCATCGAACGCAATACCCTGCACTTTCTTGAAAAAAAACCGGCCAACAACGTCCTGATGACCGGTGCCCGTGGAACCGGCAAAAGCTCGCTGGTCAAAGCCATGCTGGATAAATACGCCAGCCAGGGCCTGCGACTGATAGAAGTAGACAAATCAGACCTGGGTGACCTGGCCGATATTGTCGATCTCGTTGCCCACCGCCCCGAACGTTTCATCATTTTCTGCGATGACCTGTCCTTTGAAGAAGGCGAAGCCAGCTACAAAGCGCTGAAATCCATCCTTGATGGCTCCATCTCTTCAGCAGGTGATAACGTGCTGGTCTACGCCACCTCAAACCGTCGCCACCTCATGCCTGAATACATGAGCGAAAACCTCGACGCCAAACACCAAAGCGATGGCGAAGTCCATCCTGGCGAAACGGTGGAAGAAAAAATTTCCTTGTCAGAGCGCTTTGGCCTTTGGCTATCCTTCTATCCCTTCAGGCAAGACGATTATCTGGACATCGTCTATCACTGGCTGCGTGAACTGGGTTGCCCTGAAGAACACATCCTGGCCAGCCGCACCGAAGCCCTGCAATGGACCATTGAACGTGGTTCCCGCTCAGGCCGCGTCGCCCGCCATTTCGCCCGCGACTGGGCTGCCCGCCACATGAACCCATCAATCCGTTAAGACAAAAAAACACACAAACATGTCAAAACCACACATTCATGTCGCCGTTGGCGTCATCATCCGTGACAACGGTGAAATACTGCTTGGACAACGCCCTAAAGGCAAACCCTGGGAAGACTGGTGGGAATTTCCAGGCGGCAAAATAGAAGCCGGTGAAACGATCCTCCAGGCCCTGTGCCGTGAACTAAAAGAAGAGCTTGATATCACTGTCGAACAAGCCACCCCGTGGGTCAACTTTGTTCATGAATACCCCAAAAACATCGTTCACCTTTCCTTCTGGAAAGTCACCCGCTGGCAAGGCACCCCCACCGGCCTGGAAAACCAGCGCCTGGCCTGGACCACGCCCGAAAACGCCGAACAACTAGGCCAACTCCTGCCCGCCTCCCTTCCCCCCCTGAAATGGCTCAGCATACCCAACCGCTACGCCATCAGCGCCGTCGGCTCGGCCGCCAACGCACCGGCCTGGCTTGAAAAACTGGATAATCTGCTAGATCGCGGCGTCCACCTATTCCAACTGCGTGAACCCGACTGGGACGAAGGCCCCAAAGCCGAATCACTTAAAGCCCTCATGCAGGAAGCAGTCAAGCGCTGCCACGAAAAAGGCGCCCGCCTGCTTATTAACAGCATCCACCCCAAAGCCTGGTGGAGCCTGGCCGATGGCGTGCAATTACGAGCCCAGGATGCCTTATTGCTGGAAGAGCGCCCCCTGCCCGAAAACAAACTTGTCGGCATCTCCGCCCACAACCTGGCTGATCTGCTCTACGCCAACATCCTGCAAGCAGACTTCGCCGTCCTTGGTCATGTATTACCCACTGCCAGCCACCCCAATCAGCCTCCGCTGGGCTGGGAAGCCTTCAGCGAACTGGGGGCCGAAGCCGGTCTGCCCGTTTTTGCCATTGGTGGCATGAATGAAACCCTGCTGCCCGTAGCCCAACAAAACGGTGCGCACGGGATTGCGGGAATTAGCGGGTGGTGAACAACTAAAGCGTTTAACCACCCAGCGTTGCGAGAGAGGTATCTGCTTGTTTAGAACTACCCCGGGGCTACGAGAGAGGTATCTACTTGTTTAGAACCACCCCGGCGCTACGCGCCACCCCTCCGCAGAGGGGAATTATCCAAACCCTTTTTATCATTGAAAAGAGTTCAACAAATTCCCCTCCTGTGGAGGGGTGGCAGGCGAAGCCTGACGGGGTGGTTCTAAATAAACCCGATACCTCCCTCGCAGCAACGGGGTGGTTCTAAATAAACCCGATACGCACCTCTCAGCGCCAGGGTGGTGTTTTCTCCAAAAGAGCCCATTCGTCCAAACCAGTAAAAGGTGAAAAAAACACCACCGGTGCAGCGACTTCGGCCCGCAGGGGCGTCGGAGCAAACCGGTGGTGTTTTTTTCACCGTATCAAGAAGAACGGGGGATGCATTACAACGCTGGAGCGTGGGAACGAGGCTTGAACGAGAGGCAGGAAAAGCTTTCTACTCTCCGCCCTTCTGAAAAAACCGCTCATCACGACTGGTCGCCTGACTCACAAAACTGCCCGGCGCCACATCATGCGTCAACCAAACATTGCCCCCGATCGTCGCCCCTTTTCCGATGGTCACCCTACCCAGAATAGTTGCACCGGCATAAATCACCACATCATCCTCAACAATCGGATGCCTTGGCAAGCCCTTATGCAAAGACCCGTCATCATTCACCGGAAAACTCTTGGCACCTAACGTAACAGCCTGATAAACCCGTACCCGCTCGCCAATAATCGTCGTTTCGCCAATCACCACACCCGTGCCATGATCAATGAAAAAACCCTCACCAATCTGTGCACCCGGATGAATATCAATCCCTGTCTGGCTATGCGCCAATTCGGCAATAATACGCGCCACCAGCTTCGCATCCTGCGTATAAAACTCGTGCGCAATCCGGTGATAAATCATGGCCAGAATACCCGGATAACACAACAACACCTCATCAACACTGCCTGCTGCAGGATCACCCACATAAGCCGCATTCACATCGGTGTCCAACTGACTGCGAATCTTAGGCAATGCAATCGAAAACGCCTTCATGATATCTACCGCCTTGGCCTCTAGCTCCTCGGCACCCAGATTATCATTGCGATACTGATACCTGACCTCAAGGCGAACCTGTGCCAGCAACACATTCAGGGCCACCCCAATGGTATAGCCAACATAATAATCCTCGGTTTCCTGCAGCAAATCATTCGGCCCCAACCGCATCGGGAACAGCGCGCCAATCAGTGAATCCAGGGCATCACTAATGGCACTGGGAGAAGGCAAATGCCGCCCCCCGATCTCGTGCTGACGGTTCTGGGATACCCGCCACTTATGACGGGCCTCACGCAGGCCACAAACAATATCGTCCAATGGAAAAACCTGGGGATTGTCACTTTTTGAATCACACTTGAAAATCGGCATAAAACACCCATAAAAAAGGGTAAAAACTAAATATTACAGTTTTAACACAAGCGGGGAAAACACCGCAAACAAACCACACCAATACTATGGTGTTAGCTGCCCGCTCCAGCCACCGCCAAGCGCCTTGATCAAATCCACCGTCGTATTAAGCCGTTGATTCTCCAACTGCAAGGCCGTACGCTCCGCCGAATAAGCAGAAGCCTCCACCTGCACCACACTCAAATAGTCAATCAGGCCAGCATTAAACTGATTGCGGGTAATCTGCAAAGACTCGCGCGAAGCCGCCAAAGCCTGTAACTGCACCTGAAGCTCACGATTTAGCACTGCCAAGGTACTGATTGCATTCTCAACTTCCTGCAAGGCCGTCAATACCGTTTGCCGGTAAGCCGCCACCTCGGCCTGATAAGAAGCCTTTGCATAATCGATACTGGCCGAACGCGCTCCCCCGTCAAGCAAAGTCATCGCCAAAGACGGCCCCAATGACCAGAAATTAAGCGGCGAGGAAATCCAGTCGGAAAACGTAGCGGCCTGCAAACCACCGGATAAACCCAGGTTCAGATCGGGAAACCAGGCCGACTGGGCCACCCCGATCTCCGCATTGGCCTGCGCCACCCTGCGCTCGGCCGATGCCACATCAGGGCGCCGTTGCAAAACGGTTGCCGGTACGCTAACGGGAATGGCAGGCAACTTCACCTCAAAAGCCGTTTGCGCTATGCTCACGCTGGAAGGCAACTGGCCAGTCAATACGGCAATCGCATTTTCCGTGCGTACCCGCTCGGCTTCAATATCTATGGCCTGTGCGCGCGCATTATTGACCTGTGCCATCGCGGCCACCACATCACCCCGTGCCGATACGCCCTGTGCATAGCGATTCTGGTTCATCCGCAAAGAGCGTTCATACGCCTCTAACGTACGATCCAGCAAACGCTTCTGCTCGTCAATCATGCGCAAGGTAAAATAATTCTGTGCCAGCTCCGACTGCATGCTCAGCCTGACATTGGCCAGTTCTGCTGCACTAGCCTGCTGTGCCGCCTGTTGGCCCTGCACCTGGCGACGAATTTTTCCCCACAGGTCAACCTCCCAGTTCAGGGAACCGCTCACATCATATTGCGATGCGCCAGAACGGTTACTGCCACCCGAGCGGTCATAGGCGGTGCCGCCTCCCAAGACCGGAAAAAATCCGGAACGGGCCTGTGCACTCAAGGCCTTGGCGGCATCATAGCGGGCAACTGCCTGAACAATATTCTGGTTGGCGGCGTTCAGCCGCTCCATCAAATCATTCAACACCGGGTCATTGAAGCGTTCCCACCAATTACCCTTGGCCAAGTCATCACCAGGCCTTGCCTGCACCCAGCCTGCCACCTTTTCAGCCTTGAAGGAAAGCCCTACTTCCTGCTCGGGGCGCACATAATCGGGACCTACCGTACAGGCACTTAACAGGACCAAGGACAGTATGCCCATCACAACCCTGAGATGCCTGCCCGGAACACGGGAATCATTGCTCAATGCTTGACTCATTTTTCAACCTTTCACTTTCAGTACCCGGCAACACTTCACCAGTACGTTTTTTCTTTCTGGCAAAACGCCAGCGCAATTTATCCAGATACAAATAAACCACCGGTGTGGTATACAAAGTAAGCACTTGGCTCAGGAACAGCCCCCCCACAATCGCCACCCCAAGCGGCTGACGCATTTCCACACCCGCACCGGTTGCCAGCACCAAAGGCAGGGCACCAAACATGGCCGCCAGGGTTGTCATCATGATCGGCCTGAAACGGACAACACAAGCCTCATAAATAGCCTGCTCGGGGGGACAGTTTTCCTGGCGCTCTTTTTGCAAGGCAAAGTCCACCATAATAATGGCGTTTTTCTTCACGATCCCAATCAGCAGGAATACCCCGATCAGGGCAATCAGCGTGAACTCCATACCCACCATCATCAAGGCCAGCAAAGCGCCCACACCGGCCGATGGCAAGGTCGACAGAATGGTTAGCGGATGCATATAACTTTCATAAAGGATGCCCAGCACAATGTACATCACCACCAGCGCAGCCAGAATCAGCAAAGGCTGCTGGCTGGTGCTTTGTTGAAACATCTGCGCATTGCCCTCGAAACCGGCCTGAATTTCATTGGTCGGCAAATTCAGGCGCTCAACGGCATTTTCAATCGCATTGCTGGCCTGCTCGAGGGTCACCCCTGGCGCCAGGTTAAAAGCGATTGAATCGGATGCCAACAATCCCTGGTGCCGCACACTAAGGGGCGCATTGGCGGTCTCAAAAGTGGCAAACGCAGACAAAGGGACCCGGCTGCCATCTGCCGTCATCAATTCAATCGTCTCCAATACCTGGGCGTCCTGGGCATACTGCTGCTCTACGCCCATCACCACATGATATTGATTTAATTCACTGTAAATCACGGACACCTGACGCTGGCTGAACAGGTTATTCAGGGAACCGGCAATCAGGCTCATGTCCACGCCCAACCTGGTGGCCATTTCCCGGTCAATCACCAATTCAATCCGGCGTCCTTTATCCTCCACCGCAGCATTCACTTCGGTCAGTTCAGGCAGGGCTACCATGGCCCTTTGCACTTTAGGCACCCATTCCCTAAGCAGTTCCAGGTCTCCGGACATCAGGGTATAGTCATACGACCCCGTCGAGCCACCGCCCGGTCCGCCCATGCGGATATCCTGCTGCGGCACCAGGGAAAGCTGTGCCCCCGGAACGGTCGAGAACTTGCTGCGCAAGCGGTTAATCACCTCATTAGCCGACAACTCTCTTTGCTCAAAAGGCTTAAGCTGGATCATCAGGAAACTGGAATTGCTGCCACCCCGTCCCCCCGCATAGCCCATGACTGTATCCACATTGGGATCCTTGAGAATTTCCTGGCGGTAAGTTTCCAGCTTGGGCACCATCGCCTGGAAAGAAGTCCCCTGATCCACCCGAAAAAAACCCAGGATCATGCCGGTATCCTGCTGAGGAAAAAAGCCCTTGGGCACAATCACGTACAAGTAAACGTTCATGCCTATCGTCAGCAAGAGCATCAGCAAAGTCAAGAACCTGAAACGCAGGGCCCAACCCAGGGTTTTCTTGTAAAAATCCAGCATGGCATCAAAAGAACGGTTCCAATGCCGAGTCAGCCAGCGCTCCTTACGGACAACAGGCTTGTTTTTCAGCCATTGCGCGCACATCATCGGCGTCAGTGTCAGGGAAACCAGCAAGGACATTAGAATCGCCACCGACAAGGTCACCGCAAACTCCCTGAACAGGCGCCCCGGCAACCCTCCCATCAAAAACAGGGGAATAAACACCGCAATCAGGGAAACACTCATGGTCATCACGGTAAAGCCGACTTCCTTGGCGCCTTGCAGTGCCGCCGTAAAAGGACGCACGCCCCGCTCCAGATGACGGGTAATGTTTTCCAGCACGACAATGGAGTCATCCACCACAAACCCGGTTGCCACAATCAGGGCCATCAGGGAAATGGTATTCAGTGAATACTCCAGAAAATACATGACAATGAAGGTACCCAGCAGGGATAGCGGCACTGAAACGGCCGGTATCAGGGTAGCGCGCACATTCTGCAAAAACACCAGCACCACCAGGGTAACCAGAACCACCGACATGATCAGGGTAAATTCGGCCTCGGCCAGGGTGGCGCGGATGCTGGGCGTACGATCCTGGACAATATCCAGATCAACCTGCGATGGCAAAAGCAGGCGCAAGGCTGGCAATTCGGCCTTGACCAGATCTACGGTTTTAATAATATTGGCCGACTCCTGCCTGCGCAGCAGCATCAGAATGGCTTTTTCATTATTGTAAAAACCACTGTTGAAAACACTTTCAATCGAATCATAAACCTTGGCCACGTCTTTCAGGCGGACCGCTGCCCCGTCCTGCCAGCGTATGACCAGGTCTTCAAAATCCTTGGCCTTGCTCAACTGCCCGTTCGTGCCAATCTGCCAACGGTATTCGGCATTTTCCAGAAAACCGTTAGGCTTCACGGTATTGGCCGATGTAATGGCCGAGCGGACCTCATCCAGTGCAATACCGTATGAAGACAGGACATAGGGATTAAGATCCACCCGCACCGCAGGCAGGGAACTGCCACCAATAGTCACCTCACCGATTCCTTCCACCTGAGCCAGCTTTTGCGCCAAAATGGTTGAGGCCAAGTCATAAAGCTGGCCCTGGTCAAGGGTGTCAGAGGTTAGCGCCAGTGCCATAATGGGGGAGGAAGACGGGTTAACCTTGCGATATGTGGGTGGCGTGCGCATGCTGCTTGGCAACAGGGGCTGGGCGGCATTGATGGCGGCCTGCACCTCGCGGGCCGCGTCATCAACATTCTTGTCCAGGTCAAATTGCAGGAAAATCCGCGTGCTGCCCTCGGTATTGGTCGAACTCATCGACATCAGGCCGGAAATATTGCCCAATGACCGTTCCAGTGGTGTGGCCACACTCGAGGCCATGTTCTCGGGACTGGCTCCCGACAGCGAGGCCCGGACCGAAATCATGGGAAAAGACACTTGGGGCAAGGGAGCAACTGCCAGGAGGTAATAGGCAATCGCCCCCATCACGGCAATCGCCACTGCCAGCAATGAGGTAGCAACAGGACGCGAAATAAAAGGGCTAGACAGGCTCACTGCTTTCATCCCTGCGCGTTGCTACACGCCGGCTGCCAAGCCGGTCAAACATCAGATAAATAACCGGCGTGGTAAACAGCGTCAGGATCTGGCTGCAAATCAGCCCCCCCACCATGGCCAGGCCCAATGGCTGGCGCAACTCTGCACCGGTACCGGTAGACAACATTAATGGAATCGCCCCAAAAAGCGCCGCCAGGGTGGTCATGAGAATCGGCCTGAAGCGTAGCAGCGCTGCCTGGTGAATGGCTTCTTTGGGGCTTAGTCCCTGATGTCTTTCCGCCTCGAGGGCAAAGTCAATCATCATGATGGCATTTTTCTTCACAATGCCAATCAGCAGGATGATGCCGATAATGCCGATCATGTCCAGGTCCCTCCCGGTCATGATCAAGGCCAATAAGGCACCTACGGCCGCTGAAGGTAAGGTGGACAGAATGGTAATGGGATGGATATAGCTTTCATAAAGCACGCCCAGCACAATATACATGGTAAAAATAGCCGCCAGCATCAGCCAGAGCGTACTGGACAGGGAGGATTCAAAGGCCTGGGCCGCCCCCTGCAGACGCATTTCCACCGAAAGCGGCATGCCAATCTGCTCCCGCACCTCGTTAACCACATCCACCGCATCAGACAGGGAAACCCCTGGGGCCAGGTTGAAAGAAACCAGTGCCGCCGGAAACTGGTCAATGCGCATGACTTCAAGCAAGGTTTGCGAGTCATCAATGCGGGCAATCTGAGTTAGCTGCACCGGATCGCCATTACTGGAGGCCACATAAACATTTGACAGGTCTGCCGGTGACTGCCCGTACTCGGGATCCACCTCGAGCACCACCCGATATTGGGCTGACTGGGTGAAAATCGTGGAAATCTGACGCTGCCCGAAAGCATTGTAAAGCGCCTCATCGACCTGCGACATGGAAACCCCATAACGCGCTGCCGCATCCCTGTCCACGATCACATTGGTTTGCAAACCACCGCTCTGGTAGTTGTCGGTGACCCCGGTTAACAGCGGACTTTGCCTGAGCTGGCCCACAAATTCCGGTACCCAATGCTTAAGCAGCTCGCCATCAATGCTTGAAAGGCTGACTTGATATTGCGTGCGGCTAACCTGGGTATCAATCGTGAGGTCCTGCGCCGGTTGCAGATAAACCTTGATACCACTTAAAGGTGCCAGACGATCCTCTAGACGTTGCATGATCCGTGCAATGCTGTCACGGCTTTCATTCGCCTTGAGCGATATTTGCAAACGGCCGGTATTCAGGGTGGTGTTACTGCCATCAATACCCACAAAAGATGATACAGACACCACATCAGGATCTTGCAGCACCAGCTCAACCACTTCCTGCTGCCGTTGGGAAATCTGCTGGAAAGAAGAGGATTGTGGTGCCTCGGTAATCACCTGGATAAGGCCCGTATCCTGCTGCGGAAAAAAACCTTTGGGAATCCACCAGTACAAAAACAGGGTCAGCAACAAGGTTGCCAGTGCCACCATCAGGGTCGTGCCCTGGTGCCTCAGCACAATCTTGAGCAGGCGATCGTAATAATGGATGAGTCCGTCAATCGCCTTGCCCATTCTGGCATGGAAGGCATTACCCCTGTACTCGCTTTCGGGCTTGAGCATGCGGGCGCACATCATGGGGGTCAGGGTTAATGAAATGACCAGGGAAATCAGAATGGCCACTGCCAGGGTAATGGCAAACTCACTGAACAGCCGTCCAATGACATCCCCCATGAACAACAGGGGAATCAACACGGCAATCAGGGAGATTGTCAGGGAAATCAGGGTAAAACCGATTTCTTTCGCCCCCTTGAGCGCCGCCTGCATGACCGTTTCGCCTTTTTCGATATGGCGGGCAATGTTTTCGATCATGACAATCGCATCATCCACCACAAAACCCGTGGCAATCGTCAGGGCCATCAAAGACAGGTTATTCAGGCTGAATCCAAGCAGGTACATGACGGCAAACGTACCCACGATAGACAGCGGCACCACAATAGAAGGAATGATGGTAGCGCTGATGCTACGCAAAAACACATACGTAACCAGCACCACCAGGCCAATCGCCATCAACATTTCTGACTGCACGTGCGAAATTGACTGGCGGATGGTTTCGGTCCGGTCAGAAGCAATATCCACCACGATGGATGCAGGCAAGGCAGCCTGTAATTGGGGCAGCAATGCCTTGATATTATCAACCACCTCGATCACATTAGCCCCGGGCTGGCGCTGGATGTTCAGCAAAATAGCCTGCTCATTGCCAATCCATGCCGCCTGCCGGGTGTTTTCCGCATTATTCACCACCCGCGCCACATCGCTCAGGCGCAAGGGCGCACCATCGCGATAGGCCAGAATAAGCGCTTCATATTCTTCAGGGGTTTTTAACTGGCTATTGGTGTAAATCGTGGTTGCCCGACGCGGGCCGTCGAGGTTACCGGTAGGCTGGTTGATATTGGCACCGGTCACGCCGCTACGGACATCTCCCAGCGTCATGCCATTGGCCGCCAGTGCGGTTGGATTCACCTGTATGCGAACGGCCGGACGCTGTCCGCCGGCAATGCTGACCAGTCCCACCCCAGAGATTTGGGACAGTTTTTGGGCCATCCGGGTTTCAACCAGGTCACGGGCTTCATACAAGGGCAAGGTAGGCGAGGTAATTGCCAGGGTAACCACCGGTGAATCGGCCGGGTTCACCTTGTTATACACCGGTGGCATGGGCAAGTCGGCCGGCAACAGATTGGACGCGGCATTAATGGCGGCCTGCACCTCTTGCTCGGCCACGCTCATATCCAGAGACAGGGAAAATTGCAGGGTAATGACCGATGCTCCCCCCGAGCTTGACGAGCTCATTTGCACCAGGCCAGGCATTTGGCCGAACTGACGCTCAAGGGGTGAAGTGACCAGAGAGGCCATGGCATCGGGACCCGCCCCCGGATACAGGGAAACCACCTGAATGGTAGGGTAATCAACCTCGGGCAAGGCGGAAATGGCCAATTGACGGTAAGCGGCAATCCCGGTAAGGAAAAGGGCTACCATCAACAGGGTAGTGGCTACCGGCCGAAGAATGAAAGCACGCGAGATATTCACTGGACGATCTCTATTTTGGAACCATTACGCAGACGATCAACGCCCTCGGTAATAATCTGGTCGCCAAGCGTTACCCCTTCAAGGATCTGCGTATAGATGCCATCGGTCACGCCCAGCTTGACTGGTACCATTTCAGCGGTATTGCCTTCAACGACCTTGAACACGAAAGGACCGCTTGAGCCGTTCTGGATCGCGTCGGTGGAAATGGCCATGGCCTGTGGCACCTGACGGATTTTCAGGCGTGTATTGACAAACTGATTAGGAAACAGGCGCTCGTCTTCATTGGAAAAATTGGCTTTAAGCTTGATGGTGCCGGTGGTTACATCGACCCGGTTATCCATGGATGACAACACGCCAGTTGCCAATTCCTGCCGGTTATCGCGATCCATCAGGGTGACTTCCAGCTGTGCACCATTGACATATTGGCTTGCCACCTCGGCAAGATGAATTTCAGGCATGGAAAACACCACTGAAATAGGCTTGACCTGCGTAATCGTAACCAAGCCTTCAGTGGCATTTGCCGTCACCAGATTGCCAATGTCAATATTTCGTAAACCCAGGCGCCCGTCAATCGGCGCCAGCACCTTGGTATAGGCAAGATTCAGGCTGGCTTCATCAACCGCAGACTGGTCGCTTAATGCCTGGGCTTCCAGCCGCTTGACCAGTGCCGCCTGCGTATCTACCTGCTGGCGGGCAATCGAATCCTGTTTGTAAAGTGTCTGGTAACGCTTCAGGTCCTGCCGGGCATTGGCCAGTTCGGCCGCATTCTGGGCTTGTTGGCCCTGGGCCTGCTGAAGCTGTATCTGGAAAGGACGGGGATCAATCTCAACCAGCAGATCTCCCTGCTTGACCTCTTGTCCTTCGTCAAAGGCAATCTGCACAATCGGGCCGCTTACCTGGCTGCGAACCTCTACCGTATTGAACGCGGTTACCGTACCCAAGCCGGGCACTTTCACTTCCATATCTTTTTGCTGGACAGTTTCAACCCTAACAGGCGTCACCATGGCAACACGCCCCCTTCCTCCGGGACCCGCTCCATTACCTGAGGGTGGGCCACCGGCGCTTGGTGGCTGTGCCGTATTGTTGCTGCCGGCTGAAGGATTGAAAAAATACTGCCATCCATAGTATCCGCCAATCAGAATCAACACAAATATTGCCAACTGGAAGCGTTTAGATGGTTTTTTTACGTTTTCTTGTATTTGATTGCCCATTGCTCAACAATTCGTGATTAAAAAAATTAATAAGCAATATTGTGAACTATCTAAATGAATTCTGGCTACCTTACGCCGGCAATTTGAAATAAACTGCAATACCTGTTGGCTTAAACGTTGCAAAGAGCAATTTTAAAAGCAATCGGACTGGTGAGCAGTTCTGTTTTTTGCCCGGCCGATAACTGGTGAAAACGAATCCAGATAATATACTTGTTGGCGCTGATTTCAGGATAAGTACGAATATGATCGGGCACCCACACCCGGATAAGCTGATAGACCTTGCCACCCAGCATTTCCTGGTAAACACCTCCCTCCTGGGTACTGGCATCAACCGAGTGACCTGATTCACGCAACATTTTCAGTACCTGGGCCACACCATCATACAAAGGCATGAAAGGCCTGATCCAGTTAATCAGGGAAGCCTTGCGCTCTTCTTCAGGAAACAGCTGCCAGGCGGAGTAAGATGGCATATCCATTTGGGAGGTACCGCCAGGAATGGCAAAGCGGTTTTTCAGGCTCATCAACCACTCATTTTCGCGGGTGGCCTGCCCTATGCGCCCGGTCCCGGACAAGGCGGCAGAAACACGCTCAAGATCGGCAATCGCCTGGTTCAGGGCAGCCAGATCCACATCGGGATAATGACGGTAAGCCTCGAGATTGGTTTTCTGTTTATCAATATCCTGCAAAATTCCGGTCCGGACTTCAGCCCGGTCACACGAATCCATGATTTCAAACAACACCGACAGCGCCACGTGCTGCTGCATGGGATCAGAGGATCCGGCAAAGGCAAACAGTCGCTTGAACAAATACTCCAGGCGCATGACGGAACGGATTCGCTCGTTAAATGGATACTCGTATAAAATCAATCTCACTCCTTCTTGCGTTCAGCCCGCACCGGCAAGCTTGCGAGCCGATAACAACCATTTTTGATGCAATTCAAAAGCGCGTTGCTCTAATTGTTCGTGGGTGACACCACTGCCATTAAATATTACTTCGTTGGCAACTGCAAGCCTTTGTTCACGACTGGCCTGTGCCTTGATAATATTCCTGATAGCCTCATCCGACAATCCACTTCTGCTTTTCACCCGCAAGAGCTGTTCGGACACCTCGCAATCAACCACGCAGATAACGTCAAGGAAGTCTTTGTATTTATTAATGGACTCAACCAGCAAAGGTATATCGTAAATAACGTAATCGCCTGTGGCACTGGCCGTTTTACTGGCCATTTCCTGGCTGATAAGGGGGTGGATAATGGCTTGCAATTGATGACGCGCACCCGCATCATCAAAAGCCAATTGTCGCATATAGGCCCTGTCCATGCCGCCCTCAGCATTAATGGACTGGCTGCCAAAAGCAGCCCGTATGGCAGTGATGGCCTTGCCACCCGGCCCGGTCAATTCATGGGAGATGGCATCGGCATCAATAATGGTGACATTCCATTGGGCAAACAAACGGCAAACCGTTGATTTTCCGGATCCAATCCCACCGGTTATGCCGACTTTGAATTTTTCCATGACGCATTTGATTTTAAAAACAGATAATCGGATTGGCACAGCCCCAGCTGGCATGGCATTGCAAAACAACCATCACGCCAAACGTCACCGCGCGACCGGATAGCCAAAACCCAGCCTGCGTACAATGTACACCAAACCGGGTTGACACGCCATAAACACCTGAGGCAATCTGATTACAATTTGTTCCTCATGGAAGACAGAACGTGAATCACTCAAAGCAATTCAAGGGTCGTTAAACCATACAATAGATGAACCAGATTTCTGGCATTCATTTTCCGAAAAATATGTGCCCGATGGGCCTCTATGGTTCTTTCGGTGACCCCAAGCATGGCAGCCACTACCTTGTTGGGCAGCCCCTTGCCAAGCAGTTTAAGTACTTCTTTTTCACGTGGCGTCAGTCGTGCCAGTTTTTGCACCAGGACTGGATTTGAATGGTCCATATAACCTCCTTAACTCTTATATAAGACTTAAAAAGATTATATGGACCATTCGTGATTTTGACACCTACCCGTTTATGCAGGAGCAGGATAATTAAAGCTCGATTTCCAGATTGTCAATAAGACGGGTAGCGCCCAGCTTTGCCGCTGCTAAAACAACCAGCGGTGTTTTGTTGGCAATGTCTTCGGCCGTTGGCTCGTGCAAGTCAAGCTGCTTTCTGACCGACACATAATCAACCTGCCACCCACGCCTGGACAGCGTACTCCTGGCAAAATCCTCAAGGGCCGCCGGTTCGGTTTCTCCGGCCTGCAACCTGTCTTTGACCTGGTTAAGGGTCGCGTACAGAATGGGGGCTTCGGCACGCTCGGCATCGCTGAGATAACGATTGCGCGATGACAGGGCCAACCCGCTAGGTTCACGAACCGTTTCATGCGCATAAATGGTGACGGGCAACTGGAACTGCCTGCACATGTTTCGCACAATCATGAGTTGCTGGTAATCTTTTTTTCCAAAAACCGCAGTCATGGGCTGCACGCAGGAAAACAGCTTAAGCACAACGGTTGTCACGCCTTCAAAAAAACCCGGACGGAATTCGCCTTCCAGGACATTGCCCAAGTCGGAAGGGGTCTGGACGCGATAGCTTTGCGGCTCTGGGTACATTTCCTTGACCGAGGGGGCAAACAGCACATAGACATCGCGTCGCTCTTCAAGCTTGGCAATATCCGCTTCGAGGGTACGCGGATACTTCTCAAAATCCTCATTGGGCCCAAACTGTAGCGGATTAACGAAAATACTGGCAACGACCGGATCACCGTGCTGCCGGGCAAGGCGCATCAGGGACAAATGCCCTTCGTGAAGGTTTCCCATAGTGGGGACAAAGGAAGCCCGTAGCTGGCCACGCAGCTGATCCCTTAATTCCTCAATGGTGTGAACTACTTTCAATTGTCTTCCTTTCTTGTTTATGGACCGTCAATTTATTCAACGGCAATTGTATAGGCAAGCCGTACATAGATGGGTGCATAGGGCTCTACTTGGGTGATTTCCAATAATGATTCACGCGCCAGTTCCAGCATCGCGATAAAGTGCACCACAATCACGGCAGCCGGCTCCCCTTCCTCGATTCTTTCCATGAACAGGTCGGTAAACTCCATGAAACGGATATCCGACAACCTTCGCAATATATGCGTCATATGATCGCGTACCGAAAGCTGCTCCCGGGTAATCTGGTGGTGCGCATTCAGTTTGGCCCGTTTCATGATATCTTGCCAGGCCTGCCTGAGGTCATCAGTACTGACCTCGGGCAACATGCGTTCCACGCTTAGATCCATCTGCGCACTGGCACGTTCAAAGTCACGCCCCAGCTGCGGCAAGGCATCCAGTTTTTGGGCGGCAAGCTTCATTTTCTCGTATTCAAGCAAACGCCGCACCAGTTCGGCACGGGGGTCCTCCACCTCTTCACCGGTATCCGACTTACGGACCGGCAACAGCATCCTGGACTTTATCTCGATGAGCATGGCGGCCATCAATAGATACTCGCCGGCAAGCTCAAGGTTCTGACTACGGATTTGATCAACATAGCTCAGGTACTGCCGAGTAACCTCGGCCATGGGGATATCCAGCACATTGAAGTTCTGCTTGCGAATCAAGTAGAGCAGCAGGTCGAGCGGCCCCTCGAAAGCCTCCAGAAACACCTCGAGGGCATCAGGGGGAATATACAGGTCTTGCGGGATATTGAATAAGGGCTCACCGTACAGGCGAGCCAAAGCAACAGAATCAACCACATCGGGTGTACTGTCTATCTCGGGATCAACCAGTATATCGATTGCCTCTGGGGCGACTGCCATGGGAATGGCTTAATTGGTTTGATAAACGTAAGGTTTCTGGGGAACACAGGCAGCCTTGAATTGTTCAAGCTGTTCAGCATCCTGCTGCTTGTCCCATAAAAGCGAACGTCCTTCAAGCTGACGCTTTTCGGTACCAGGGTGTTCGGTTTTGTAACCTTTAAGAAACTGGGTAATTTCTGATTCGTAATGTTTTGCCATGATCACTTACGCAAGAATAAACTAAAAATGAAAGTTTACTGCACTTCTTGGTGAGAAACCCGATTTCAGGCGTTTTTTTCGTTTTACAGAAGAAAACCGCCAGGCAGCCTTGCGTCAGAAAGAGCAGGAAGCGGCCCAGGGCAGCAAAACACGAAACGCCTGGCACGCCCATCTTTAATGCAATATCTGGCTTAAAAACAATTTGGTCCGCTCATGAACCGGATGATCAAAAAACACATCTGGCGTGTTCTCTTCGACAATCCGGCCTTCATCCATAAAAACCACCCGGTCGGCCACTTTTCTGGCAAAACCCATTTCATGGGTAACACACAGCATCGTCATGCCTGACTCCTCGGCCAGGTTAACCATGACATCCAGCACCTCCTTGACCATTTCAGGGTCAAGTGCCGAAGTAGGCTCATCAAACAGCATGACCTTGGGACTCATGCACAATGAACGGGCAATCGCGACCCGTTGCTGCTGCCCGCCGGACAACTGGCCAGGATACTTGTGTGCCTGCTCTGGAATCCGAACCCGTTCAAGGTACTTCATGGCTACCGCTTCGGCCTGCGATTTGGGCATTTTCAAGACCCAGACCGGCCCCAGGGTAAGGTTTTCAAGCACGGTCAAATGGGGAAACAGGTTAAAGTGCTGAAACACCATGCCCACGTTGCGGCGTACCAACTCGATATTTTTCAGGTTATTGCTCAGCTCGACGCCATCGACAATAATACGACCCTCCTGATGCTCTTCCAGACGATTGATGCACCGGATCAGGGTGGATTTTCCTGAGCCTGACGGCCCGCAAATGACAATACGTTCGCCGGCAGCAACCGACAGGTTGATATCCCTGAGCACATGAAACTTTCCGTACCACTTGTTCACATTTTCCATACGGACAATCATATCTGACACACCAGGCTCCTTTTAACGCTTGTGTCCCGTATCCAGGCGAGCCTCAAGATTTTTGGCATAGCGGGACATGGCAAAACAGAAAACAAAATAAATAACCGAAATGAATAAATAGGCCTCGACACTGAAGCCACGCCAGAGCGGATCAGCCAGGGCGGCCTTGGCCGACAGTGTCAGGTCATAAATGCCGATAACCACTACCAGCGAGGTATCCTTGAACAGGGCAATGAAAATGCTCACCATGGGAGGAATCACGATTTTCAGGGCCTGGGGCAGGACAATTTTATACATTTGCTGCCAGTAGGTCAGCCCCAGTGACTCGGCTCCCTCCAGCTGTCCCTTGGGGATGGCCTGAAGTCCACCACGCACGGTTTCGGCCACATAGGCGGCAGTGAACATGATAATGGCAATTTGCGCGCGCAACAGCTTGTCAAAGGTGACCCCTTCGGGCAGGAACAGGGGCAACATGACCGACGACATGAACAGCAGGCTGATCAGGGGAACCCCCCGGATGATTTCAATATAGACCACGCACAAGGCCTTGATCGCAGGCATGCGGGAACGCCGTCCCAGGGCAAGCAAAACACCTAGGGGAAAAGCCAGGCCAATGCCAAACGTGGCAAGAATAAGGGTAAGTGGCAACCCGCCCCAACGGCTGTTTTCAATTGGGCTTAAGCCCAGCACCCCTCCCCACATCAGGATGGCTACCGAACTCAGGCCAACAACCCAGATCAGCAGCAGCCATTTATTCCAGAAAGTGCGGATGGCACTGCAAACGATAACGGCCACCAGAATAAGCACGGCCAACAAGGGACGCCACTGTTCGTCATACGGATAAGTACCAAACAGGATAAGCCGGTATTTTTCCTTGATAAAAGCCCAGCATGCGCCTTCTGTACCCTGGCACTCTGTGCCACTGCCTGCCGTGAAGTTGGCCTTGAGCCAGGCCCACTCGAGCAGCAACGGTGCCGTCATTAACAAGAACCACAAAATCAGGGCAGTGATCAGGATGCTTAGGGGCGAAGAAAAAAGATTCCTGCGCATCCAGGCCAAAACACCGCTTTCATTTTTTGGCGGTGGACGACTTCCTGGCTGGACGGAATCAATGGGCAATGTATGTTGACTCATCTTAGCGCTCTACCAGGGCAATATGCCGGTTATACCAGTTCATGAATACCGAAATGGAAAGGCTGACCGTAAGATAGGCAGCCATGATGATTAAAACCCCTTCAATGGCCTGGCCGGTTTGGTTCAGGGTGGTGTTGACCACGGACACGATATCCGGATAGCCAATCGCCACCGCCAGCGAACTGTTTTTGGTCAGGTTCAGGTAAGTACTGGTCATGGGAGGAATCATGACCCTTAAAGCCTGAGGCAAAATAACCAGACGCAACACCTTGCTTTTGCCCAAGCCAATCGAACCGGCAGCCTCCCATTGCCCCTTGCCGATACTTTGGATGCCGGAGCGGACAATTTCCGCCACAAATGCAGAAGTATAGATAACCAAGCCGGCCAGCAAAGCCGAAAGCTCTGGAGAAATGGACAAGCCACCAACAAAATTAAACCCCCTGAGCTCGGGATAATCCAGTGCCAGCGAAGCCCCACTCATGAAATAACCCAACAGGGGAAAAACCAGCAACATGCCCAGGCCGGCACGCAAAACCGGAAAAGTTTTACCGGTTTGATCCTGCCGCTTGCGCGACCAGTAATAAAAGACAAAAGTACCAAGCACGGCCAGCAGCAGGCCATAGAATATCCAGCTTAAGGACGCTCCCTCAAGAGCAGGAAACTTGAGCCCGCGGTTGGAAAGGAAAACACCGCCAACCGGATTTAGGGCCTGCCTGGGGCCGGGCAGGCTTTCAGTAATCAGGGCATACCAGAAAAACAGCTGGATCAGCAAGGGGACATTCCGGATGACTTCAATATAAACCGTAGCCAGCCTGCCCACCAGCCAATTTGTAGACAGCCTGGCCACACCGATAATTGTTCCCAGCAAGGTTGACAGAATAATGCCCAGGGCGGAAACCTGCAGGGTATTGACAATCCCCACCATGATGGCACGTTTATAGGTATCAGCGGGTGTATAGGCAATAGACGACTCGCCAATGGCAAACCCCGCCTCACGATCGAGAAAATCAAACCCCGTAGTAATATTGCGGATGGAAAGATTATGCAAGGTATTGGAAACCAGATACCAGGCAACATAGGCCACTATACCCAACACTGCAATTTGATAAACGATGGAGCGGAATGCCGGATCATTCCAGGAAAGACGCGTTTTATTTGTTTTTTTGGAAGCCATAAGCATTTACTTTACAAACCAACGGATATTTGTAACCCAAATATTACCTGTTTGTATAGCCTTTAAGGAAAAATACCAACCTGCAGTGTATAGACTGAAACATCCATATAATAAATCGTAATTACATGCCCTTTTAATTAGCATGCGTAGATCCCCGGAAAACACGTATATACGCATGTTGCAACACTGCATAAATACCACCCCAAAAAAATTTAATTTTGAAATGATCCTGCCAGAACGGACCACGCGCAAAATATAACGGGCCATCTGCCTGAAATAAGTTTCACAATCGGAGGTTTCATGAAAAAATGCCCTAAATACAATAAAATGCTGGCATTATGTGGATTTATATGCCCGCCCTTACCTGAACAAACATGATTGAATTCAAGCACGTCTTCAAGTCGTATGGCCAAAGTGCCAATATCCTGGCTGATATCAACTTCAACATTTCACGAGGTGAATTTGTTTTTGTATCTGGCCCGTCCGGTGCCGGCAAATCCACCCTGCTCAAGTTGATTGGTGGGCTTGAACATCCTACCCGTGGCTCCATCATGGTGAACGGACAAAGCCTGGACAGCATGCCGGCACGGGCACGGCCCTACCTGCGTCGTGCGGTTGGCATCATTTTGCAGGATACCCATTTGCTGTATGACCGCAACGCCTTCGAAAATGTCATGCTCCCCCTGGCCGTGATGAACCTGGATCACAATAAAGCGGTTTCCAGGGCACGTGCCGCAATTGCCAAGGTAGGGCTTTCCGGCAAAGAAAAGCTCAACCCGATTGCGCTGTCAGGGGGTGAACAGCAACGCCTGGCCATTGCCCGCGCCATCGTCAACCGTCCGGCCATCCTGATTGCTGACGAACCCACCGCCAACCTGGACCAGGACAATGCCAGCCGAATTCTAGAGGTATTCCGGGATTTCAACCGCGTGGGGGTGACCACCCTGATTGCCTCCCATGACATGCCACTGCTACAACGCCATGCCAACCGGACCCTGCTGCTGGAGCCCGGCCGTTTCAAAGATCTGGGAAAACATTAAATGAGCACCTGGCTTAGACATCACCTCTACGCGATTCGCATTGCCGCACGCCGGCTGCTGGGCACCCCCTTTTCATCCCTGACCAATATCATTGTGATTGCCCTGGTCTTGACCTTGCCGCTACTGGCAAGTGCCATCCTGGTGTCCATGGAACCACTTGCCCGCAATATATCCGTGAATCCGGCCATTTCCCTGTTCATGAAAGAGACAACCACCATTGAACAAACCCGGGCCGTGGCCAGCCAGCTGCAAAACGAACACAGCCAATCCATTCTTACCCTGGAAGTCATCGACAAGGCCGATGCCTTGAAGTCGCTAAAAGCATCGGAAACCTGGTCAGACGCACTTAAAGTCTTGCCACAAAACCCCCTGCCGCACTCGATTGTCATCACCCTGTCCGATGAGGCCAGTGCAACCGAAACCGCAGAACAGCTGGCGCAGGCCTGGAGTAAGCGGCCCGAAGTGGACCTGCTGCAGTTTGACAGTGCCTGGATCCAGAAGCTGGAAGCCATTCTTTATTTCATCAGGATTGTGCTGGGCCTGCTGGCTGCCGGGGTGGCACTTATCGTGATTACGACCGTTTTCAATACAGTCCGCATGCAGGCACTGGTGCAGCGTGACGAAATTGCGGTTGCCCGCCTGGTCGGTGCCACCGAATCCTTTGTGCGACGGCCTTTCCTGTATTTTGGTGCCATCACGGGCATGACGGCCGGTTTACTGGCCGTATTGCTCACCACGATTACCCTGGGCTTTTTAAACCAGGCTATTACCCTGCTTTCAAACAGCTATGGGGTGCCGTTCAGCTTTACCTTGCCCCCCGTCTCATGGCTGGTCCTTACGATTACACTGGTCATGCTGGTGGCCGCAACGGCAGCCCGCTGGTCGGTAACCCGCCACTCACATTTCTAAACACATGCAATTTGCCGATCTTATCGTTGCCTGGCAGAAAACCCATGGCAGGCATCACCTGCCATGGCAGAAGACACGTGACGCCTATAAAGTATGGTTATCCGAAATCATGCTGCAACAAACCCAGGTGGCCACTGTCATTCCATACTACGAACGGTTCCTGGCCACTTTTCCCACTATCAACCGCCTGGCCAACGCTTCCCTGGATGAAGTGCTGGCGCTATGGGCCGGCCTTGGCTACTACGCTCGCGCCCGAAATCTGCATAAATGCGCCCAAACCGTCGTATCGGACTGGCAAGGCATATTCCCCCGGCAAGCGCAAGACATCATGAGCCTGCCGGGCATTGGCCAATCCACCGCCAATGCGATTGCCGCTTTTTGCTTTGATGCCAAAACCCCCATCATGGATGGCAATGTCAAAAGGATTTTTACCCGATACTATGGTATTGAAGGGCAAACCAACAAAAGGGAAGTAGAAAAAAGACTGTGGGATCAAGCGCATGAGAATATCGAATTGGCCAGCAAAGACCTGGACATGCCTGCCTATACCCAAGGACAAATGGATCTGGGTGCCACCATATGCACCCGCAGCAAACCCAAATGCAATGTCTGTCCCCTGCAGGCATCCTGTTATGCCCGGAGGGAAAACCGGCAGGCAGAATTACCCACCCCAAAAATCAAGAAAACCATACCGGTACGTTCGGTGAAAATGCTGGTATTGCAGCATCAGGACCGTATCCTGATCCAGCAACGCCCCGAGCAAGGCATCTGGGGCGGCCTATGGTCACTACCCGAGTTCCAGAGCGAACAAGAGCTGCTAACCCTGCAAAACGACTGGCAACAAACCCGGCAAACCGCCATCAAGCTGGCAGCCTTCGAGCATGTATTCACCCATTTCAAGCTGCATATACAGCCATACTGGCTTAAATGCCCACACCTTCCGCTAAGGGAAGAAAACGGCAACGGCAGCAAGCAGCAATGGCTTCCCCTTGACAGGCTTGAAACCACCGCCTTGCCTGCCCCGGTCCTGAAACTGCTGCAAGGGGTGCATCAGTTTTCTGGCATGGAAGATTTGCCGGGTTCGTAATTTGAAATACTCATCAGCAAGCCGCAAGCAAAACCCAAGGTAACCAATGCCGTTCCGCCATAGCTCATGAACGGCAACGGCACCCCCACAATCGGCAGAATACCCATGACCATCCCCATGTTCACAAATACGTAAACAAAAAACATCATGGTAAGGGCACCGGCCAGCAAACGGCCAAACTGGGTGCGTGCCTTTATGGTAATGAAAAAACCACGCAGCAACAGCAGGGAATACAAAATCAGCAACAGTATTCCGCCGTACAGGCCAAACTCTTCGGCAAACACGGCAAAAATAAAGTCGGTGGTACGTTCGGGAATGAAATCGAGATGGGTTTGCGTCCCCTGCATATAGCCCTTGCCATAAATACCCCCCGAGCCAATCGCGATCATGCCCTGAATGGTATGAAAACCCTTGCCAAGCGGATCGGTACTGGGATCCAGCAAAGTGCAGACCCGGTGTTTTTGGTATTCATGCAGCACTACCCAGTCAAACCCGGGTGCGCAAAGCGTTTGCTCATAATACAAAATAAGGACCAGCGCAGTAACTCCCAGGACAAACAAGGGAGCCAGCAATTTGAAGGACAGGCCGGCAAAATAAATCACAAAAAAGCCGGTAGCAAAAACCAGCAAGGCCGTCCCCAGGTCGGGCTGCTTGACGATAAGGGTAAACGGCACAAGCAGTAAAACACCAGCGGCCAGAAAATCGATAATCCGCAGCTCTGCCCTGTGCTTGTCAAAATACCAGGCCAGCATCATCGGAACCACCAGCTTCATCATTTCAGAGGGCTGGACAACCGTAACACCCACGTCCAGCCAGCGGGTTGCCCCCTTATTGGTAATACCAAAAAACTCCACGCCAAGCAACAGTACTATACCCGACAGGTAAAACGGAATGGCCAGTTTCATCATTTTGGACAGGGGGATCATGGCCACTACCCACATAACGGCAAAGGCAACCAGAAAATTACGTGCCTGGTCGGCAAACCGCCAGTCGGTGCCACCTACGGCCGAATGCATGACAGTCATGCCCAAGCCTGACAACAAAGCAAGGATCAACAACAAGGGCCAATCTATGCAACGCAAGGAACCTAGAATCCAACTCATTACCCGGTTCATAATGCCCCTGCCTCATCATTGTGCACGTCGTCCCTGCCATTCCGGTTCATATCGATACTTGCCAGAATTTCAGGTGTATGTCCCGGCGCATTATCGTCCGGATTGGCGGGAATGTTTTCCGGGATCTCCAGATCCGGAGAAATCTCTTCTTGCTGTTCCTCGTCATCAAAACTGGGGATGTACTCGGGAATATTTGCCCGTTCGGGTGCCAGCCAGTAATCAAAAACCTTACGGGCAATTGGGGCGGCCACACTGGAACCCCAGCCACCATTTTCCACAATCAGGGCAACTGCAATCCGGGGATTATCAACCGGAGCAAACCCCATATACAGGGCATGATCATGCAAGCGTTTGTTGAGTGCTTCAGCCTTGTATTTAGTGCCTTTCAGGCTAAATACCTGGGCCGTGCCGGTTTTTCCGGCGGACTCATAGCCGGCACCGGCAAAAATCCTTCTGGCCGTACCGGTGGCATTTACATCGGACAATGCCGACTTCACCAGGTCTATGTGCTCTTGCGCCACATCCACCTTATACTCAGGCTCCGAGACCGTTTGCTCAACGGTTTTCAGTACCGGGTTTTCTATCCAGTTAACCAGATGCGGCTTGGTATAAACACCATTGGCCGCCAAGGTTGCCGTCGCCTGTGCCAGCTGGGTGATGGTCAGCGAATTATAGCCCTGCCCGACAGAAACCGAAATGGTATCGCCCGGAATCCATTTTTGCTGGGCCGGATTCTTGAACGCATTTTTCTTCCATTCACGGGAAGGCAAAATCCCTTTTTTCTCGTGCATCAAATCAATGCCGGTTTTCTTGCCAAAACCAAATTGCTGGGAAAAATCATGCAAGGCATCGACCCCAATCAAAGGACCGAGGCTAAAAAAATACGTATCTGAAGAGACCACAATCGCCTTGTGCATATTGGTTGGCCCATAGGCCGCTCCGCCGGCATTACGAAAACGTTGACCACCATATTCAAAATAACCCGGATCGGGAATTTTGGCATTGGGATCACGTACGCCCAGCGTCAATGCAGCCAGTGCCACAAATGGCTTGTAGGTAGAACCAATCGGAAAAGTACCGTAAATAGGCCGGTCGATCAGGGGATGGTCGGGAGAATCAGACAGCCGACGCCAGTTTTCAACGTCAATGCCATCCACAAACAAATTGGGATCGTACGAGGGAGCAGATACATAAGCCAGCACTTGCCCGTTACGTGGATCAATGGCAACCAGGGCGCCCCTCTGGGGATTCTTGGGATCGTTATAAATACCCTCAACCAGTTTCTGCAAGCCCATATCAAGCGACAGCCGCAAGTTGTCGCCGGGAATCGGATCGGTTCTTTTCAAGACCCGCACCGGCTTGCCGGAAGCGGCAATTTCAACCTCTTCCCAACCGGTTTTGCCATGCAGCCTTTCTTCATAGCTGGCTTCAATGCCTTTCTTGCCAATCACCTCGGTGCCCCGGTAATTGCCCTCCAGCCCTTTTTCTTCAAGCTGCTCCTGGTCACGCTCGGAAATCCGGCCGACATACCCGATAACATGGGCCGCCGACTCGCCCTCGGGATATTCCCGTACCCAGCGTGCCTTCAGGCTGACCCCCTTGAACTTGTATGAATGTGCGGCGAAGGTAGCCGCTTCGTCATCGGTCAGGTTGCTTTTAAGCAGGACTGACGCAAAACGGTTTGAGCTGCCCAGCCGACGCTTGAAGCGCCGTAACTCGAGTGGCGACAAATGAATGATCTGCTCCAGCTGTTCGAGCATTTTTGGAATATCTCCGACTTGCCCGCGCACCATTTCAAGCGTATAGTCACGATGGCTGCGGGCCAGGACGACACCATTGCGGTCAACGATATCACCCCTGCGTGGGGTAATCGGCACCAGTGTAATGCGGTTTCTTTCCGCCCGTTCAGACAGGCCCTGGTACCGTTCTACCTGCAAGACCCATAAGCGGTTCACCAGAATCCCGAAACACAAAAGCACAAACAGCACGGCCACCACAACCCGGGTGATCAGTTGCCGCCGCTGGCGCATTGCCTGTTTCCTGAATTCAAACATAAGCCTTTCCTGTACCCAAGCTAGATGGTTGCATCATCATCCTCCACCGGACGCAGCGGCAGTTTCAGGATAAGGTCGGCGGCAAGCCACAATACCCCTGTAATCACACCAGACCAGACCCATACCCAACCTGGCCAAACACCGGCAAACCATGCCTGCATCAGACGACTGGGTATGGGGGCCAGGCAAAAAATCGGGAACATGTGAATTAATTGGCTGATAACACCAAACCGCATCATGCGTTTTCGAATGGTCAGGGTGCCGTAGATGACAAAGACATAGGTAAGGGCATGCTCGCCCAAAATATTCATGTCATGTACATCCATCAGGAAGCCAAAGCAAAAGGCGGCCAGCAAGCCCACCCCTTTTACTTCATGCGCACACCAAAATGCCAGAACCAGTATCAGTAAATCGGGCGAGCCTTCCCAGCTGCGCCAGGGAAGCATGGATGCCATCCAGACAAAAATAATGGTTCCCCAGCCATATACCGGATTGACAATATAGGAATACTGGGTGGATTGCAGGGGCTGCAACGACTTCAGGTTTTTATTCGCCATGAATCAATTCTTGCCATGTTTTGTAGTAGTTGGCGCCTTGGCCAAAATATCAAGTTCATCCTTTCCCGGGACCTCGTCGGTAGGCACCAGCAAGACCAGAAAATGGCGGTAGCGTTCGGGGTGGGCAGAGGGCTCAGCCACCGCCCGGACAAACCCTTCGGCCGAGTTGGCCTCGATGGCGGTCACGGTACCGATGGACAGGCCTGCCGGATAAATACCGCCAATACCACTGGTCGTGAGGGTATCACCTACCCTGATATCCGCATCCATGGACAAATACCTGACTTCGAGCTTGCCACCCTGTCCGGAACCAAAAACAATCACCCGCAGGCCATTGCGCAATACCATGGCGGGAATGGAGACTTTTTCATCGGTAATCAGGGCCGCCTCAGAAGTCATGGCGGTGACCCTGCGAATTTGACCCACCACCCCACCTTCACCGATTACCGGCATGCCCGGTTCAATGCCATGATTACTACCTTTGGTCAGAACCATGGTCTGGTTCAGGGGGTTAGGTGCTGTGTACAGGATTTCCACCGCCACCGATGGGGTCTGGGCCGTATTTTTAATGCCCAGCAACCTTCGCAACTGAACGTTCTCAGCTGCCATCTGTGCCGCATGAGCGGAAATTTGTGCCAGCTCTATGCGCTGGTGCTGCACTGCCTCGCTTTCCTGCTTGGCGATGGCCACGATATTGGACCAGTCATTGAATTTGGCAACGACATCGCGTGGCCACAAGGCTGCTTTCTGAAAGGGATAAAGGACAACCGCTGTCGCCTGCCGAATGGGATCAAGCACCCGCCAGCCGGAATCGGTAATCATCAACCCAATACATAACAAGACCAGGAAAAACAGTCTTACCTCTGCAGCCGGCCCATGTTTGAATAAACGGATCGATCTGTTCTGCTGCATAAAACAACCGTGGAAAGAAGGACAACATGGACCAGGCCATACCGTACAGGTACGGCCCGATGAAAAATTCAGTTGCTAAGGGAATTAGTCATTAATAAAGATGGGACCCAGTTTTTCCAGATGCTCAAGTGCTTCTCCGCACCCTTTGACAACGCAGGTAAGGGGATCATCGGCCACGACCACTGGCAAGCCGGTTTCTTCCTGGAGCAACCTGTCAAGGTCTTTCAGTAAAGCCCCACCACCCGTTAATGCGATACCTTTTTCGGTAATGTCTGCGCCTAGTTCCGGCGGCGTTTGCTCCAGGGCAATTTTAACCGCAGAGACAATCTGGTTCAAGGTGTCGGACAATGACTCGAGAATCTCGTTGGATGAAACGGTAAAGCTGCGCGGCACACCTTCGGACAGGTTCCTGCCCTTGACTTCCATCTCGCGGACTTCGGTACCCGGGAAAGCGGATCCGATTTCTTTTTTAATCAGTTCGGCAGTGGGCTCACCAATCAACATGCCATGGTTACGGCGAATATAATTGATAATCGCTTCATCGAATTTATCGCCACCCACACGCACGGATCCCTTGTAAACCATGCCACCCAGCGAAATAATGGCTACTTCAGTAGTGCCGCCACCAATATCCACAATCATGGAACCGCTGGCGTCCGAAACATTAAGCCCGGCACCCAGGGCAGCCGCCATGGGCTCTTCGATAAGATAAACCTGGCTTGCACCTGCTCCCATGGCCGCCTCACGAATGGCGCGTCGTTCTACCTGGGTGGACCCGCATGGCACACACACGATGATGCGAGGGCTTGGCGCAAACATGCTGCGTGGATGAATGATACGGATAAACTGCTTGATCATTTGCTCGGTAACGGTAAAGTCGGCAATTACCCCATCTTTCATGGGGCGAATGGCTTCGATATTGCCTGGAACACGTCCCAGCATTTGCTTGGCGGCATGACCGACTGCCTGAATGATTTTACGACCATTGGGACCACCTTCGTGGCGAATCGCAACGACCGAAGGTTCATCAAGCACAATGCCTTTTCCACGAACGTAAATCAGGGTATTGGCGGTACCCAGGTCAATAGCCATATCTGTTGACAGATAACTTCTTAAAAATCCGAACATTTTTCGCGCAGGTAAAAATTTTAGAGGAGATAAAAGCGCAGCGACAAGCCCAGCGCACATAACGATTAAGATAACTTATAATGATAACTGAAAATTGCTGCCAACTATCGGATTTAGTGCGCCAACACATTGTTTTCTTTGTAACCTTGTGCTGTTTTCTTTACTGAATTCCACAGTATTTTATTTTATTTTTTGTATACGTCCTTTTTTCTTTTTATTTTTATATCGCAAGAATTATATGTCACTCTCCCTAGAAGATGTAACGCGTATTTCGCGCCTGGCACGACTGGAACTGACTCCTGAAAAAAAGGAGCTGGCCCTGAACGAACTGAATAATATTCTGGGACTGATCGAGAAGCTGCAATCCGTGGATACTACCGGTGTCGAGCCCCTTGCCCATCCGTTATCCGCGCATGAAGACATAACCCTCAGACTGCGTGAAGATGTCGTTACCGAAACCGGCTCAGAATCCGGACGCGACGCCATGCTGGCCAACGCCCCAGCCACCGAAAACGGCTTATTCCTGGTCCCTAAAGTTATCGAGTAACCATGAGCAATACAACCACCCACTCCTCTTTTTCCAGCATTGCCGAAATGCGCAAGGCGCTGGACAGCAAGCAGGTTAGCGCGACCGAACTGGCGCAAGAAGCGCTGGACCGTGCCAATGCGGCAAAACACCTTAACATTTTCCTGCATATCAACCCGGAAGCTACCCTGGAACAGGCCAAACAGGCAGACCAGCGCATTGCCGAAGGCAAACAGCATTTGCTAACCGGCATCCCGATTGCCCACAAAGACGTTTTTGTGACACGCCAGTGGCGTACCACTGCGGGCAGCAAAATGCTTGAAAACTATACCAGTCCCTTTGATGCCACGGTTGTCGAGCACCTGAAAAATGCAGGTGCCGTCAATATCGGCAAGCTGAATTGCGATGAGTTTGCCATGGGTTCGGGCAATGAAAACTCCGCCTTCGGCGCCTGCCTTAACCCTTGGGATACCAGCGCGGTTCCGGGTGGTTCATCGGGCGGCTCGGCAGCTGCCGTTGCGGCCGGAATTGTAGCGGCTACCACCGGTACCGATACCGGTGGCTCGGTTCGCCAGCCATCTGCCATGTGCGGCGTCAGCGGCATCAAGCCAACCTATGGCACAGTATCCCGCTTTGGCATGATCGCCTACGGGTCAAGCCTTGACCAGGCTGGCCCGATTGCCGGCAGTGCCCAGGATCTGGTCGAACTGCTTGACGTGATCAGTGTTTTCGACGAACGCGACTCCACCTGCATTGAAACCTGCGATGGCACACCTAACAGTCAGGGACGGGTCAAGCAGGCTTACCTGGACAACCTGGCCAACCAGAATGCCCAAGGCAGCAAGCCCCTGAAAGGCTTGCGCATTGGTGTACCCAAAGAGTTTTTTGGCCCGGGCCTGTCCGCAGATGTAGCCAGCGCCATTGAAGCCGCCCTGCAGCAATACGAAGCGCTGGGCGCTGAGCGGGTTGAAATTTCCCTGCCCCGCACCGAGCTGTCCATCCCCGCTTACTACGTGCTTGCCCCTGCCGAGGCGTCCAGCAACCTGTCTCGCTACGATGGCGTGCGGTATGGCTATCGCGCCAAAGAATACAAGGGCCTCGAAGAAATGACCAGTCGTTCGCGGGCACAGGCCTTTGGTCCCGAAGTGCAGCGTCGCATCATGATTGGCACCTATGTTCTGTCGCAAGGCTACTATGATGCCTATTATCTGCAGGCACAAAGAATCCGCCGTATCATTGCCAACGACTTCCAGGCCGCCTTTGCCTCCCAATGCGATGTCATCATGGGGCCTGTCAGCCCTGCCGTTGCCAAAAACATTGGCGACAACCGCGATGACCTGACTGCCGACTGGCTGGCCGATATCTACACACTGGGCGTCAGCATGGCAGGCTTGCCAGCCATGTCGATTCCTTGCGGCTTTGGCGGTGCCAACGGCAACCGTCCAATTGGACTGCAAATCATCGGCAACTACTTCAATGAAGGCAAAATCCTTGCCATTGCAGATCGCTTCCAGCAACACACTGACTGGCATACACGTAAACCGGAAATCAAATAATGAATTGGGAAATTGTCATTGGTCTGGAAACGCATGTACAGCTTTCCACACAATCTAAAATCTTTTCAGGCAGCAGCACCGCTTTTGGCGCCGCCCCCAACACGCAAGCCAATATGGTTGACATGGCCCTGCCCGGCAGCCTGCCTGTCATGAACAAGGCGGCCGTCGAAAGAGCCATCCGTTTTGGCCTGGCCATTGGTGCCGAAGTCGCACCCTACTCTGTATTTGCCCGTAAAAACTACTTCTATCCCGACCTACCCAAAAACTACCAGATCAGCCAGTACGAGCTACCGGTTGTCGTGGGCGGAAAAATTTCCTACTTCGTCGGACAAGAAGAAAAAACCCTCAACCTGACACGGGCCCACCTTGAAGAAGATGCCGGCAAATCCCTGCACGATGACTTCATCGGCCCGTTGGGCGAACTGTCCACCGGGATTGACCTTAACCGTACCGGCACGCCATTGCTGGAAATCGTGACCGAACCCGAACTGCGTTCGGCTGCCGAAGCTGTTGCCTATGCCAAAACCCTGCATGGCCTGGTGGTCTGGCTGGGTATTTGCGACGGCAACCTGCAAGAAGGCTCATTCCGCATCGATGCCAACGTCTCTGTGCGTCCCGTAGGCCAAAAAGAATTTGGCACCCGTGCCGAAATCAAGAACGTCAACTCATTCCGTTTCCTTGAGCGCGCCATCCTTTTTGAGGCCCGTCGCCAGATCGAACTAATCGAAGACGGCGGTACTGTTGTGCAGGAAACCCGCCTGTACGATGACGTCAAAGATGAAACCCGCAGCATGCGCACCAAGGAAGACGCCCACGACTATCGCTATTTCCCCGACCCTGACCTGCCACCGCTGGTGATTTCACAGGAATGGAAAGAGCGCGTGAAAGCCAGCATGCCCGAACTGCCGGCCGCCCGCCGCGAACGTTACTGCGACGAACTGGGCCTCCCCGCCTATGATGCAGCCCAGCTTACCGTTTCACGTGCCATGTCCGACTATTTTGAAGAAACCATCAAGGTACTGCCTGAAGGCAATGCCAAACTGGCTTCCAACTGGATCATGAGTGAGTTGTCGGGTGCCCTTAACCGTGATGAACTGGACATTGAAAACAGTCCGGTCAGTCCCGAACAGCTGGGCAAGATGCTGCTACGCATTATTGACAACACCATTTCCAACAAGATCGCGCGTGATGTATTTGCCGATATGTGGGCCGGTGAACACAATCGTGATGCCGATGCCATCATCGAGGCAAAAGGCTTGAAACAGATTAGTGACAGCGGGGCCATTGCCGCCATGATTGACGAAGTATTGGCCGCCAACCCCGAGATCATTGAAGAATACAAGGCTGGCAAGCCAAAAGCCTTTAACTCTTTAGTGGGCAAGGTCATGAAAGCAGGTAAAGGCAAAGCTAACCCAACCCAGGTTAATGAGCTCCTTAAAGAGAAACTGGGGTAGGTTGCTAAGAAGCATCTTGTAGCGCAAGGCGACCACCCCGTCAGGCTTCGCCTGCCACCCCTCCACGGGAGGGGAATGGTTTGGGGCTTCGTTTGGGCGTTGGGGTTTGCTTGGGACTACCCCGTCAGGCTTTGCCTGACACCCCTCCGAGGGAGGGGAATGTGAGGCACAGGCGTTTCCACGAAGAAGGAAAATTCCCCTCCCGTGGAGGGGTGGCGCGAAGCGACGGGGTGGTCACTTCCACTCGCTTAAAAACAGTCCTGCCTTTAAAGTGCTTGCCTCAAGAGAGCAGATAATAATCATACGCAGCATCCAGCAGCATTTTTACCGTATATTCGGCAAAGCTCCTGCGCACCAGCAAATGCCAGCCATCGGACACCGGCCTTACGGCAATATCCGACTTAAAAAAATGCGACTGGGCACACTGCCCCTTGCCAAACACACTGGTATCAAAATCCAGCGGGCAGCCTTTGTTAAGCACATCTGTGACCATGCTCCCACTTAAATGCAGCAAGGTGTAGCCACTGCTGACATCAAGCACCCGGGCAAACGAACCTGCCAACAAAGCCTGGATTTCATCAACCGGTGCCGGCATATCAACCGGCCCGACTGACTGGGCCAGCCACTCATCAGGCCCCAGCCACCAGATCACATGCCGGTCATTTTCCGCAACCGTATTAGGTTGCACAGGAAATTGAAGATTAAATGAATTACCCAAAACCCTGGCAACATTGGCATCACCAAGGTCGGCCCGCACATTATGCAATGCACGAAAGGGTAGCTCTCTTAAAAGGAATTTTTCTGGTGCTTTGCCGGCGGCCTCTTCCAGCAAAACCTGCACATTAAACAATGGCGACTGCATATTCACATCAAGCTGCATGCTGGCGACCCCCTTCTTCATCCAAAAACACCGGACTGCAAACCTTGGCTTTCACAAAACCGGTTTGCCCTGTCCATACCACAACCGTTGAGCCCAACAGGCTGAAACCATCCTTGATAACCGCCAGGGCGATTGAGCGTTCAAGCGTTGGACTGTAATAACTGGAGGTGACGTGGCCCAACATGGGAGCCGGACGCTGTATGGTTTCTTCCCGCAATACTTGCGCACCTTCGGGCAGAACCTGTTCCGGGTCTTCAGACAGCAGGCCCACAAACTGTTTACGGCCACTGCCTGCAGTATGGCTTCGACTTAATGAACGCTTGCCAATGAAATCCTTGGTTTTGGCCACCAGGCCATCCATGCCCAAATCGGCAGGCGTCATGGAACCGTCGGTATCCTGACCCACAATAATGAAGCCCTTTTCAGCCCGCAGTACATGCATGGCTTCGGTACCATAAGGGGTAATATTGAATTCCTGCCCGGCCTGGATCAGGGTATCCCAAACCGCCCTGCCATAATTGGAAGGCACATTCACTTCATAGCTAAGTTCACCCGAAAAACTGATCCGCATGATACGCACCGGAACGTTCATAATGCTGCCTTCACGGAAACTCATGAACGGAAATTGCGCGGGCGAAAAATCAATGTCGTGACACACTTTTTGCAGCACCTTACGGGCATTTGGCCCGGCTACGGCAAAGGTGGAATAATGGTCAGTTAGCGAAGCCAGGTGAACTTTCAGCCCGGGCCATTCAGTTTGCAACCACCTTTCCATCCATTGCATGACCCTGGCTGCGCCACCGGTGGTGGTGCTAAGCAAATAATGGTTCTCGCCAAGGCGGATATTCACCCCATCATCAAAAACCATGCCATTTTCATCAAGCATCAGCCCGTAACGGCATTTGCCAATGCCCAACTTGTTCCAGGCATTGGTGTACATGCGATTGAGGAATTCGGCAGCGTCGGGGCCCTGAACATCAATTTTGCCCAAGGTAGAGGCATCCAGAATACCCACCCCGTTACGCACAGCCAAGCACTCGCGCCTGACGGCTGCCTGCAAATCTTCATTGCCAACGGCGTAATAAAGGGGCCGCTTCCAGTTACCTACATCTTCAAATACCGCGCCATGCGCTTCATGCCAGGCATGAATGCAAGTAGTCCGGACCGGTTCAAAAAAATCCCCCAGCTCACGCCCTGCCAGAGCACCAAAGGTAACCGGCGTGTAATTGGGCCGAAAGGTGGTGGTGCCGGTTTGCGGTATGGTTTGCTTCAGGGCTTCGGCCAAAATAGCCATGCCATTGATATTGCCCAGCTTTCCCTGGTCGGTGCCAAACCCCAGCGCCGTATAGCGCTTGACATGCTCAACCGACTGATAGCCTTCGCGCGCGGCCAGATAGATATCGGCGGCGGACACATCATTCTGGTAATCGACAAACTGCTTTTCACCCTGGCCAATCTGCTCCCTGTCACCAATTAACCATAGTGGCAGAATGGGGTTTTCCCGGTATTCATCCAGCTCCCAAAACACGGGCTGTACGGCAGGCAAGCCGAGCTGTTCAAGCATATCGCTGGCCGCCTGCTGGCCACCGGCCAATGCCTCTGACAGCAGGAAGTCTCCATTGGCTGCTCCCACGCTGGTTTCAGCCTGGACCGAAACACCCGGCAGAAAGCAGGCTTTTTCATCCGACCAGGCGGCTTTACCACCAGACTGGGCAAACAAATGCACCACCGGGCTCCAGCCACCTGAAACCCCTAGCAGATCGCAGCACAAGGTAGCCACAATCTCGCCCAGATGGCCTTTTCGATAAGAGGCCACGCTGACCTTTTCGATATGATGGTCAAACTGTTCGCTGAAGGCTTCAAGCACCACCGATTCAAAAAGAATGGAAATACCCATGGCATGTGCACGTTGCGGCAAGGTACCACCAGAAACGGGTCGTGCATCAATCACCGTGACATTCGCACCGTGCTGCTTCAGGGCAATGGCCGCGCGATAGCCTTCATCATTATTGGTGAAAACCAAAGCCGACTTGCCTGGCAAAATCGCATAGCGATTCACATAAGTGGCAATGGCCCCCGAAAGCATGATGCCCGGCAAATCATTATTGGCAAAAACCAATGGCCTTTCATGGGCCCCCGTGGCCAGAATGACCTTGCGGGCTCGGATTTTCATGATCCGTTCACGGGTTCCCTTACGTTCGGCCAACGGCAAATGGTCCGTCAGGCGCTGGCAAGCCGTCACCAGGTTATGATCCTGATAGCCAAAAGCGGTCGTACGCAAAAAAACCTTCACCTTGGGCAATTGCGCCAATTGCCGCATGATGCCGTCTATCCATTGCACTGCACTCATGCCATCAATGGTTTCATCACTGGACAGCAACGTGCCGCCCGCCTCTGCCTGGTCATCAAGCAAGATAACCCGTGCACCGCCCTTTCCGGCAGCCAATGCTGCAGCCAGCCCGGCCGGGCCAGCCCCCACCACCAGAATGTCGGCATGCATGAACTGCTTTTCATAACGATCGGCATCACGGGCTTTGGGGGCCACACCCAAGCCCGCCATCTCACGGATTTTTTCTTCGAAGCGGGGCCAGTACTTTTGCGGCCACATGAAGGTTTTATAGTAAAAACCGGCAGGCAGGAAACGCGACAACTTCTGCACAAACGCCATTTTGTCATGGGCCAGGCTAGGGCTTACATTCACACTGCTGGCCACCAGGCCCTCATAAAGCGGAACCTCGGTTGCCTTGGCATTCGGCACGGTATAGGCACCGGTTTCAAGCTGGACAATCGCATTAGGCTCTTCAACCCCGGCAGTCATGATGCCACGCGGACGATGGTATTTCCAGCTACGCGCCACAAACTGCACGCCATTGGCCAACAAGGCCGAGGCAAGTGTGTCGCCCTCGTAACCCTGATAACTTTTTCCATTGAACTGGAAACGGATTTTACGAAGCCGGTCAACCCGGCCTCCTTCCTTGACCCTGAACGACTGGCTCATGCGGCATCTCCTTTCTGAACCGGGACTTCTGCCTGTTCAAAGGCATACGTGACGGTATCCCTGTGCAACGTAAACCAGCGTCGGCAACCATGCACATGCTGCCACTGTTCCTGCTGCAGGCCACGTGTATTTTTCCGCATAAAAAGATAATCCCCCCAGGCTTCATCGCTTAACGACTCGGGGTTGGCAGGCCTGACAATACCCGCCTCACCACCCGCTGCAAATTCGGATTCGGCCCTTTCTCCACACCACGGGCATTTTATCAACAGCATATTTTTTTCCTTCAGGCTTTAACTAATGGGCAACACCAGCAGCCCCATGCTCATCAATCAGGTGGCCGGTATAAAAACGGTCAATGGAAAAGGCCGCATTCAGCGGGTGAGGGTTATCGTTGGCAACCGTATGGGCAAACACCCAGCCAGAACCAGGCGTGGCCTTGAAGCCTCCGGTACCCCAGCCGCAATTGAAATAAAGTCCCTTGACGGCCGTTTTCGAAATAATTGGGCAGGCATCCGGGGTGACATCAACAATCCCGCCCCATTGCCGGTTCATGCGCACACGACTAAGCACCGGGAACATTTCAACAATCGCCTGCAAGGTGCCTTCTATGGTGTGAAAACTGCCGCGCTGCCCGTAACCGGTGTATTGGTCTATGCCAGCCCCGATCACCAAGTCTCCCTTGTCGGATTGGCTGATATAGGCATGCACGGCATTGGACATGATAACGGTATTGATAACAGGCTTGATGGATTCCGAGACCAGGGCCTGCAAGGGATGGCTTTCGATGGGCAGGCGAATCCCGGCCATCTCGGCCAAGACACTGGAGTTGCCCGCCACAACCACCGCCACTTTCTTGGCCTTGATGAAACCCTTGACGGTATCAACACCGGTAACGGCGCCATTTTCACGACGAATGCCGGTTACCCCACAGTTCTGGATAATATCCACCCCACGATGGTCGGCCGCCCGTGCAAAACCCCAGGCAACGGCATCGTGCCTGGCTACCCCGCCACGCGGCTGGAAAGAAGCCCCCAGTACCGGATAGCGGCTATTAAGATTGATAATCGGCACCCGTTCCTGCACCTGATGAGGGGTCAGGAATTCGGCATCAATATTATTAAGCTGGTTGGCATTGACGCGACGCTGCGTGTCACGCACTTCCTGCAAGGTATGGGCCAGGTTCATCACGCCCCGCTGGCTGAACATGACGTTATAGTTCAGGTCCTGGGACAGGCCTTCCCATAGCGACATGGATTTTTCATACAGCAGAGCGGCTTCATCCCACAGGTAATTGGAGCGCACAATGGTGGTATTGCGGGCCGTGTTGCCACCACCCAGCCAGCCTTTTTCAAGCACGGCCACATTACGGATGCCATGCTCTTTGGCCAGATAGTACGCGGTTGCCAGGCCATGACCGCCCCCACCCACAATCACGACATCGTATTCTTTCTTGGGTTCGGGACTGCGCCAGGCGCGTTCCCAGTTCCGGTGATAACTTAGCCCGTTGCGGACCAGACTGAAAATGGAATATTTCTGACTCATACTTCCTCTTGCAACTGGTGGGATAATAAAGGTTTCTGTAGGTTTTCATTCCAACGCGGGAGCATGGGAACAAGGCAGGTTACAAGGAAATACCTCGCGGCTCGAGGCAACCACCCCGTCAGGCTTCGCCTGCCACCCCTCCGCGGAGGGGAATTGTTTGAATTCTTTGCCCTGATCAAAAAAGTTTAGAAAATTCCCCTCCGTGGAGGGGTGGCGCG
>WARP01000139.1_pt1 | contig 98242 bp, 78 predicted proteins | sample 4769151 | NCBI WGS metagenome assembly WARP01 (sample SAMN08893023, study PRJNA449175) | gut metagenome | isolation source: rumen sample fed with dry roughage | host: cow | place: India: Nagpur | collected 2016
GACAGGTGAAAACCGCGGGTAACGATGAAAAATACCGCCAGTGCGAAAGTAATGGCACTGATCACGTTAAGGATCAGGGCGTACTTCATGAACGGTATGGTTTTACGGATTCTGAATAATTCCATTTTAATTCCCGGCTCCTGAACCGCTCGGGTTCAGGAACATTGTTTACGTGTTAAGCCTTGCTTGCGGGTGAATGCATTTATTTCTCTGCATCCGGTTTCCAGACAGTACCGATGGCCAGGGTCTTGAGCTTTTTACGGCTGCCATACCAAAGGTTGACCAGTGCCCGGACACCCACGACGGAAGAGAACATGGAGGTCAGGATGCCAAGGGTATGCACCACGGCAAAGCCACGGATGGGGCCACTACCAAAGGCCAGCAATGCCAGACCAACAATCAGGGAGGTCAGGTTTGAGTCAAGAATGGTCCCCCATGCCTTGTCAAAGCCGATGTTGATCGCCTGTTGAGGTGAAGCACCGTTTCGCAGTTCTTCGCGGATCCGTTCATTGATCAGCACGTTCGCGTCAATCGCCATGCCCAGGGTCAGGGCCAGCGCAGCAATACCTGGCAGGGTAAGCGTGGCCTGCAGCATGGAGAGCAGTGCCAGCAGCAGCAATACGTTGAAGATCAGACCCAGGGAGGAGAAAATGCCAAACAGGTGGTAGTAAATAATCATGAATACGGCAATCATGATGAAGCCGTACAGGGTGGAATCAAACCCTTTCTTGATGTTTTCCGCACCCAGGCTTGGGCCAATCGTGCGCTCCTCGATAATGCTCATGGGCGCGGCCAATGAACCGGCACGCAGCAACAGGGATACGTCGGCCGCCTGCTGGGCCGTCATGCTGCCTGAAATTTCAACTTGTCCGTTGGGGATTTCACTGCGAATAACCGGTGCGGTCACGACTTGTCCACGGTTGTTTTCAAACAGGATAATCGCCAGCCGTTTGCCAATGTTATCGCGGGTGGTATCGCGGAAAATGCGGGCTCCCTTGTTGTCCAGGGTCAGATTGACGGTAGGTTCCTGGGTTTGCTGGTTACGGCCGGCCTGGGCGTTTTCCAGGTTTTCACCAGTCAGCAGGACCTGGCGGCGCACCAGAATGGGACGGCCATCACTGTCCTTGAAAGACTCCAGTCCGAATGGCACCGTGCCACTGGCCAGGGCAGACATGGCTGCGGGGGAGTCATCGACCATGCGCAATTGCAGGGTGGCGGTACGGCCAAGAATTTCCTTGGCTTTGGCCACATCCTGGATGCCGGGCAACTGGACAACAATACGGTCGTTGCCCTGTTGCTGAATCACCGGTTCGGCAACGCCCAATTCATTGATGCGGTTATGCAGGGTAAGAATGTTTTGTTTGAGGGCGGTTTGCTCTACCCGGGCGATTTCGCTTGGGCTGATTTGTCCGGTCAGGATGAATTTGCCATTGTCGACAGATTCGGTAAAGGTCAGTTCATTGATGCGGTTGCGGAACGCACCGACGGCTTTGTTGCGGTCGTTCTCGGAGGCAAAAGTGGATACAATGCTGGCGCCTACCTTGTTGACGGATTCAACCTCTATTTTCTGATCGCGCAGAATGCTGCGGATGTCGGTGGTCAGGGTGTCGTAGCGCGATTCCAGGGCGCCTTTCATGTCAACCTGCAGCAGGAAGTGGACGCCGCCACGCAAGTCAAGGCCCAGGTACATGGGGTTTGCGCCAAGGTTGGTCAGCCAGTCGGGCGATCCGGACAGCAGGTTCAGGGCAACCGTATAATCGGGCTCTTGTGTATTGGTATTCAGGCTGCGCTCAAGAATGTCTTTGGCCTTGAGTTGGTTGTCGGTGGAATCAAAGCGGATGCGGATGGTGCCCACCGGACCATTTTGCTGAAAATAGGAGCCCGTGTAAGGAAGGTTATTCTGTTTAAGGATATTGTCAACGCGGCTTAACAGTTGTTGATCGACCTTGAGTGTAACGTTTGCGCTAGAAACCTGGACAGCAGGCGATTCCCCGAAAAAGTTCGGGATGGTGTAAATAATACCGATTACCAATGCAACCAGTACCATTAGGTATTTCCAGAGAGGATAGCGGTTCATGCCGTAGCCGTATAAATATGTTGATTAAAAAAAGAAAGCCCTTAAAAAATTAAGGGCAGGGCAGCCTTATAGGGATTTGATGGTGCCTTTGGGCAGAATATTGGTAACGGCTCCGCGCTGCAGCAGGACTTCAACGGGTTTTTCGGCCAGTTCAGCCACTTCAATGGTAATGTAGTTGTCGGTTACCTTGCTGACTTTACCCAGCAGGCCACCTGAAGTAATCACTTCATCACCTTTGGCCAGTGCTTCGACCATGGCTTTATGTTCTTTCTGGCGTTTCATTTGTGGGCGGATCATCATGAAATAAAGCACCACAAACATGAGGATGATTGGTAAAAAGCTTGCCAATCCACCTGCGGCACCCTCGGGGGCGGCTTGAGCGATAATAAGTTGTGATAAATCTGTTGCCAGCATGGGGTAACTCCAAAAAAATAATTATATTAACGGGATATTGTAGCGGAACTTGATTATTCGATGCCTCTTGCGCGATCTTTTGCGAATTGTTCTTTCCATTGTGCAAACGTGCCGTTTTCCAGTGCCGTGCGCATTTCTTTCATCAGGTTCAGATAGTAATGCAGATTGTGAAGGGTGTTCAGGCGGGCACCGGTAATTTCATTGGCTTTTTGCAGGTGATGCAAGTAGGCGCGGGAAAAATGGCTGCAGGTATGGCAGTGGCAGCTCGGATCCAGTGGACGGGTATCATCCTTGTAACGGGCGTTACGGATCTTGATGTCGCCAAAGCGGGTAAACAGCCAGCCATTGCGGGCATTGCGTGAAGGCATGACGCAGTCAAACATGTCAACGCCGTTGGAGACACCATCAACCAGGTCTTCGGGGGTGCCCACGCCCATCAAGTAACGGGGGGCATTTTCAGGCAGTTGATGCGTGATGTGCTGCAAAATACGCAACATGTCTTCTTTGGGCTCACCCACTGACAGGCCGCCGATGGCATAGCCATGGAATCCGATATCGGTCAGCCCGGCGAGGGACTCATCGCGCAGGGACTCATACATGCCCCCCTGGACAATGCCAAACAGGGCGTTGGGGTTTTCCAGTTTGTTAAAGGCGTCCTTGGAGCGTTTGGCCCAGCGTAGCGACATGCGCATGGAACGGGCCGCCTCTTCTTGCGTGGCCGGCCGGCCATCAATCATGTAGGGCGTGCATTCATCAAATACCATGACGATATCGGAATTCAGGGAGCGCTGGATGCGCATGGACTCTTCGGGTGTCAGCAGCAGCTTGGCGCCATCAATGGGTGAAGAGAACTTTACGCCTTCTTCGGTTATTTTGCTGCGCAGGTCACTGAGGCTGAAGACCTGAAAGCCACCGGAATCGGTCAGGATGGGCTTGTTCCATTGCATGAATTGATGCAACCCGCCGTGTTTTTCAATCACCTCGGTACCCGGACGTAGCCAAAGGTGGAAAGTGTTGCCCAGAATAACCTGGGAGCCGATTTCTTCGAGCTCGTGCGGCAACATGGCCTTGACACTGCCATAGGTGCCTACCGGCATGAACATTGGCGTTTGCACGGTGCCATGGTTCAGGGTAATGCTGGCGCGTCGGGCCTTACCTTCGGTTTTTAACAGTTCAAACTTGAGTCCTGACATATCTTTTCTATATAAATAATTTTGATCGGGGCAGATGGGCTGCGTTTGGTTTAGGCGCGTGGCGAGATGAACATGGCGTCACCATAGCTGAAAAAACGGTATTGTTGCTGGATGGCATGTTGATAGGCATGGCGCATGGTGTCAAGCCCACAGAGGGCAGAAACCAGCATGAGCAGGGTGGATTGGGGCAGGTGAAAATTGGTAAGGAGCCCGTCAATGACCTGGAACTCGTAGCCTGGGGTAATGAACAGGCGGGTATCGGCCGAGTGGGCAAGCGGACATTTTGGCCCGGCCAGGCCACCTTGATGGGCTGCCGATTCCAGCGCACGCACGCTGGTCGTGCCTACGGCAATCACGCGTCCACCGTTGGCCCGGGCTTGTAAAATGGCATCCACGGTTTCCTGTCCAACGGTATACCACTCGGCATGCATGATATGGTCTTTTAGCTGTTCAACCCGTACCGGCTGAAAGGTGCCTGCACCCACATGCAAGGTGACAAAGGCACAGGCAATACCGGCGGCTTTTAGTTCCTGTAACAGGGCATCGTCAAAATGCAGGCCGGCAGTCGGTGCGGCTACCGCACCGGGTTCCTGGGCGTAGACGGTTTGATAGCGCTGTTCATCGGATGAATCGGCGTCGTGCTGGATATACGGTGGCAAAGGTGTTGCACCGTATTGATCCAGCAGGTCCAGCACATTGCCAGGAAAGCGAAGGTCAAACAATTCACCTTCGCGGCCAAGCACTTCCGCTTCAAAGGCGTTTTCAAAAACCAGCCTGGTGCCTGGCTTGGGTGATTTGCTGGACTTGATGTGTGCCAGGGTGCGGGTAGGTTCGATAATGCGCTCGATCAGGGCTTCGATTTTTCCGCCACTTTGTTTTTGACCGTGCAGGCGTGCCTTGATGACCTTTGTATTGTTAAAGACAAGCAGGTCGTTGGGTTTGAGCAGTTTCACGATATCGGGAAAGGCAAGGTCGTGCAGCTGGTCTTGCGGGTCGATATGCAACAGGCGGCTTTGTCCGCGAGAGGCAGGAGGTGTTTGGGCGATAAGCGCTTGTGGCAACTCATAATTGAAGTCGGCAACAGTTAGCGTATTATTGATCTGATACATGAAAACAGCAAAGGTAAATGGAAAAATATCGGAGGGCGTATTATCATTCGGCATGGTCATCGCCGCGGAAGGGGTTATTATAAAGCGAGTTTAACCCTACGCCATTGAAATGAATGGATCGGGAAAGTTATGCCCCTTTCCAAGGCTGGCAGACCGAATATATTGATTTGTGAATCCATCGGAGAAATTATGGCCATCCACGAGATCCGGCACCCCCTTATCAGACATAAACTGGGCATCATGCGCAGTGCAGATCTGAGTACCAAAAGTTTTCGCGAACTGGCCCAGGAAATTTCGGCATTGCTTACTTACGAGGCCACTAAAGACTTTCCGCTTGAAAATACGACCATCAAGGGGTGGTGCGGAAATGTGGTGGTGGAAAAGATTGCCGGCAAGAAAGTGACGGTGGTGCCTATCTTGCGTGCCGGTATTGGCATGCTGGAAGGCGTTCTTTCTTTGATCCCGGGTGCCAAGGTCAGCGCAGTAGGCATTGCCCGCAATGAAGAAACCCTTGAGGCCGGCACTTATCTGAAAAAACTGGTGGGTGACCTGGACCAGCGGATTGCCCTGATTATCGATCCGATGCTGGCTACCGGCGGTTCCATGGTGGCAACCATTGACATGCTGAAGGCGGCTGGTTGCCGCGAGATCCGCGCTCTGGTTCTGGTGGCGGCACCGGTGGGCATTGAAAAAGTGCTTAGCCTTCATCCTGATGTGGATATTTATACGGCTTCAGTTGATGAGGGTTTGAACGAAAATGGCTATATCATTCCCGGTTTGGGTGATGCCGGTGACCGGATTTTTGGCACCCGGCAGAAAGATTAAGGTGTCATCCACCAGGCAGTTTTTATATTGGGGCGATTCGCCTGTTGCCTTGTTGTTATACATGAAACAATAAGTTGACACTTTTTTTAAGTGTTTTATCTAGGGTGATTCCCAAAAATCATATATGATGTTTCGAACCCCTTAACTTTTTGGAGAAAGCAAATGGCCGTACGAAAAAGTCTGGAGCAAACCGAAGAGCAGTTGCTGGAAAGCCTGCGCAAAAGTATTGAAGATGCTGAATCGTTGTTGAAAGAGGCCGCAGGTGCCGGTGAAGAAAAAGCGCATGAATTAAGGGCAAGGGCGATGAATGCCATTCACCGGGCGACTGACAGCTTCAAGGAAACCCAGGAAAAAGCGATTGTCCAAAGCAAGGAAGCCGTGCGGGTGACCGATGAGTACGTACATGAAAATCCATGGCGCTCAATTGGCATGGTGGGTCTGGCCGGCTTGTTGTTGGGTGTTATCATTGGTCGTCGTTAAGCATTATTAAAGGGTATCGCCTTTATGACCGTCAGGCATGATCTGAAAAATGCGGTTGGCAGCCTGTTTAAAATCGCTGCCACCCGCATGGAGTTGTTTGGGCTTGAAGTGGCCGAAGAAAAAGAGCGTATGCTGGGCATGCTGTGGTTGAGCATGTTTGGTTTCGTTTTTTTCATCTTGGCCCTCATGAGCGCAACTGTATTGGTTGGCCTGTATTTTTGGGGTACCGAATACCGTTTTGTCGTGTTGCTGGGGCTGGTGTTGTTTCATACCCTGGCTGCACTGGCCTGCTTTTTCTATGTCCGTTCCTGTCTCATCAGGAAAAATCTGCCGTTTTCTGCAACGGTCAAGGCCTTGCAAGATGATGCGCAGTGTCTGCGGGGCAACACGGCAGCAGCCACAGAGGAGCGCCCATGAACCGAAAAGAACGGGAGTTGCACAAACAGTTGCTGGTTGCCCGGATAGACGTCGAGCGGGAAATTGCCAGCCTGAGCTTCAGGAAACTGAGCCTCTCGGCTTCTCCGCGTGCGCTGAGGCAGCAATTGTGGCAAAGCGGCAGCCTGGGCTTATCCCGCATGACTGGCATTCCTTCAACCTTGTTTGCTTACCTGGAAAAGAACCCACGTCTTAGCCTGCTGGTTGGCCGGTTTTTGCTGCGCTCCAGCAAAACCCGTTCAAAAGTGCTTAAGCCGGTGGTGCTGGCGGCGGTTTCCTGGTTTGTGTACCATAAATTCCAGAGTCGGGAAAGCAAGTCGCCTTCCCGCCAGCCGGTGGCTACAAACCCAGATCCTTCCATAGAGAATCCACCCGGGTTTTGACATCAGGATCCCGCTGGATGGGGGTGCCCCATTCCCGTTGGGTTTCGCCTGGCCATTTATTGGTGGCATCCAGCCCCATTTTGCCGCCCAAGCCAGAAACCGGAGAGGCAAAGTCCAGGTAATCAATGGGGGTGTTTTCCACCAGTAGCGTGTCGCGTACCGGGTCCATCCGGGTTGTCATGGCCCAGACGACTTCTTTCCAGTCTCGGGTGTCTACATCGTCATCAACCACAATAATGAATTTGGTATACATGAACTGGCGCAGAATGCTCCAGACACCAAACATGACGCGTTTGGCATGGCCTGCATACTGTTTGCGGATGGAAACCACCGCCAGCCGGTAGCTGCAACCTTCCGGTGGCAGGTAGAAGTCGACGATTTCAGGTAATTGCTTGCGTAGCAGGGGAACGAACACCTCGTTAAGGGCAACCCCCAGTACAGCAGGCTCATCGGGTGGTTTGCCGGTGTAGGTTGAATGGTAGATGGGGTTTTTGCGCATGGTAATGCGCTCAACCGTAAATACCGGGAACCAGTCCTGCTCGTTGTAATAGCCGGTATGGTCGCCATAAGGGCCTTCCAGTGCCATTTCGTAAGCGGATTGTTTGGGTGGCGTCATGCCTTCGGGGACCGCGGGTGCCAGGGCCCGTGGATCGGATGATGGCAGGATATGCCCTTCAAGGACGATTTCTGCCGAAGCGGGAATGGATAAATCACTGCCAATCGCCTTGACCAGCTCTGTGCGCGAGCCGCGTAGCAGGCCGGCAAACTGGTATTCCGACAGGCTGTCGGGAACAGGCGTCACGGCACCCAGGATGGTGGCCGGGTCTGCCCCCAGCGCAACGGCGATGGGAAACGGCTTGCCCGGGTTAGCTAGCGCGAAATCACGGAAATCAAGGGCACCGCCACGATGTGACAGCCAGCGCATGATTAATTTATTGCGGCCAATCAATTGCTGGCGGTAAATGCCAAGGTTTTGGCGCTTGGCAAGTGGGCCTTTGGTAATGACCAGGCCCCAGGTAATCAGGGGCGCCACATCGCCCGGCCAGCATTTTTGGATTGGCAGGCGGTTAAGGTCAACGTCATCGCCTTCAAAAATAATTTCCTGGCAGGGGGCGTGGCGATGCATTTTGGGCGCCATGTCCCACAGGGCCGATTTAAGCATGGAGACTTTGCCAAAAGCGTCTCTCAGGCTTTTGGGGGCTTCAGGCTCACGCAGGGTAGCCAGCAATTCGCCAATTTCCTTAAGGGCGCTGGTGCTTTCGGCTCCCATGCCCCATGCAACCCGCTGGGGGGTGCCAAACAGGTTGGCAAGAACCGGTATGTCAGAAAGCTGGCCATTGTGCATGGTTTTTTCAAAAAGCAGGGCGGGCCCTTCCTTGCGCAATACGCGATCGCTGATTTCCGTCATTTCAAGATGGGTGGAAACCGGTATTTGAATGGCTTTCAGGTTATTCAGTTTTTCGAGCTGACTGAGGAAGTCACGCAGGTCACGGTATTTCAATTTATTCGACCTATCAGAAGTTTGATAAAGAAGATTCATTATAGGGTATCCGGTGGCCATTGGCGCATGCCGCATCTTATTTATTAATGTTGAACTAAACGTGCGTAATTCTCCACCTATCATCTCTGATTTAGGTGGAGATGTAAGCACTCACGTCCTATCAGGGCGTTCCTGTTTTTCGATATACTGCCTAATCGTGTCAATAGTGGCACCACCCGTCGTCAGTAAACAATATGCCCTGGTCCACAGTACAGGTTTCCAGTAAAACTGGGCTAAATGCGTTGCAAATTCCTTTCTCATTAAACGGCTGGTGACCGTTTTCAGATTATTGATAAACTTGCTTGGCATGATATTAGGGTGCATATCAAGCAGTAAATGAACATGATCGGCTTCGCCATTGAACGCCAGCAACTGAACTTCCCATTTTTGGCAAAGGTTGGTAATCATAATTTTGAGCCTGTCAAGCATATCGTCCGTAAAGCACTTTCTGCGGTATTTAGTGACTAACACTAAATGGTAAGTAAGTTTATAAACACAGTGGTAATGTGATTTTATCTGATTATTCATCATTGACACCAAGTATAAATAATGCTAGTTTATACCTATATTTCACTAGCCTGACAAGCGATGCTAAAAGCCTATAAATACAGGATTTATCCAAACCGGGAACAAGCCTTGTTGATTGAAAAGCATTTTGGCTGTAGTCGTTTTGTGTTCAATTGGTCGCTGGCATTGCAAAAACGCTATTATGCGATGTTCAAAAAATCGTTAACACGCACCCAAATCCAAAGTCAGCTCGTCAAGAAAAAGAAAAAAGCTAAATACGCCTGGTTGAATGAAGTGAATAGCCAGTCGTTACTGAACGCCTTATTAAACGTCTATACCGCTTTTACTGGCTTTTTCAAAGGAAGTGCCCAGTTTCCACGTTTCAAATCCAGGAAAATTCCACAGCGTAGCTACCAATGCCCCCAACATTGCACCTTGGACTTTGTGCAAGGCGTTATCCATCTACCCAAGCTCAAGGGCATTAAAGCGGTCTTTAGCCGTGAATTCGTGGGGAAAGTCAAAACCGTTACGATTAGCAAAACGGCCACGGGCAAATATTATGCAAGCGTACTGGTTGAGAACGACGAGGTATTGCCAACACCGACTACCATTGAGCCCAATTTGACCGTTGGCATTGATTTAGGCATTCGTCACCTGCTCACCTTGTCAGACGGCAGTAAATTTGACAATCCAACGCATTTAGCCAAAGCAGGCAAACGCCTTGCCATACAGCAAAAAATCTTTGCCCGCAAACACAAGGCCAGTAAGAACTATCAAAAACAGAAACTAGCCGTTGCCCGTATTCACGAAAAAGTACGTCACCAGCGCCTGGACCTACACCATCAAATCACCCATAGTCTTATCTGTGAGAACCAAGCGACAAGCTATGCCTTAGAGGATTTAGGTGTAAAAAACATGGTAAAAAACCGTAAACTGGCCAAAGCGATGAGTGATACAGGCTGGGGGCAGTTTGTCACCTTGCTTACTTACAAGGCAAAGTGGTACGGTAAAAACATACTCAGGGTAGACCGGTTCTTTGCCAGTAGCAAAATTTGCTCACATTGTCATCATAAGCTAGAGCGTTTGCCGTTGTCTGTGCGTGTTTGGACGTGTCCTGGCTGTCACGCCCGGCATGACCGTGATATCAATGCAAGCAACAATATACGCGCCCAAGCGTTAGCTGATGTGGCAGGACTTGCTACTGCATAAAGAGTTCCCCCAATACAATACTTATCAGCGTAAGTGTATTGGCGAAAGGTAGCAATGCAGATTGCTATGGGTCGCAAAGATTCCCCCAGCATAGCCGGTAGGCTTGATGGTGGGAATGTGTCAATATAAGTCAAGAGGCCACGCTTTTAACTGCTGAGCTCGTGGGAAATGGGCGGCGAGTTTTAATGAGATATTTGGATGGTGAAAAAATTGATCCTGAAACGATTGCCGGCTTATTGTTATTGATAAGTCATGTTTGAGATAGGTAAATTAATAAGGAAATGGCTATTATGCTGGATTTACAAAAAACCAAATTAGCAGTAGAGCAGGCTTATCAGCAGTTTAGCCAGATACCTGGCGGTGCTAATGCCGACTACATTCCTTTTTTAGCGAATATCCCCGGCAATTTGGCGGCTGTTGCTGTAGTTACGACTCGGGGGGATGTGGTTTCAGCCGGTGAGGCGCAGTATCGTTTTGCGATTGAGTCAATTTCCAAAGTGTGTACTTTGGCTTTATTGCTGGAGGATTGGGGATCAGAAGTTGTACAAGAAAAAATAGGTGCAGAAGCTACAGGTATGCCATTTAATTCCGTAATGGCGTTGGATTTACATGGAGGCAAACCTTTGTCCCCGTTGGTGAATGCAGGCGCGATAGCGAGCACCAGCTTGGTCAAGGCCCATTCCGTAGAAGAGCGTTGGCAACGCATATTGTTGATGCAGCGCCAAATGGGCTCAGGACAAATTGCATTATCTGCCGAGTTAAACGAATCGGAACAAAGCACTAATTCTCACAATCGTGCGATAGCATGGTTATTGCACTCAGCGGGTTATATGTATTGTGATCCCATGGAAGCTTGTGATGTGTATACGCGTCAATGCTCTACTTTATTAACGACTGTTGAACTGGCGACCATGGGAGCGACCTTGGCCTCGGGTGGTATTAATCCATTAACGAAAGAAAGGGTATTGAAACCTGAAAACACGCCTCGTATTTTGGCAGAAATGACCATGGAAGGTCTGTATGACAGTTCAGGTGATTGGGCTTATACCGTGGGTTTACCAGGTAAAAGCGGTGTTGGCGGTGGTATTTTGGCTGTGGTTCCGGGTGTCATGGGTATTGCTGCTTTTGCACCGCCCTTGGATAAAGTGGGAAATAGCGTACGTGGACAGAAAATGGTTGCTGCCGTAGCCAAGATATTGGGCTTTAATTTGTATAAGGGAGCTTAATGTGCCTGACATCCCGCTCTCCTGGTTGCTCCCTAAAAAGCAGCCCCGGCGTTTAAGCGTATATGGCAACCTGGTATATGGTTTTCAGGTTATAGTCAGGCTTTGTCCGTTTGTTGAAAATGAATGATGGCTTTGTTTGATATCAGCCCGCAAGCCCGACAGGTTCGTCAGGGTATTGTTTCTTTTTTTCATGACTTTATTCGCTTGATGGTCATGTATCTTGGCATTGCGGCGATGGTGCTGGTAGCGGCCATCTTCATCTTGCCAGCAGCACAGGATCGGTTCCAGCAGGTGAGGCTGGCGGTGCTTGATGCGCTTGAACCCGATAACTCCATGGTGTCCGAGCAGGATTTTCTTAGCCTGTTTGCGGTGAACGATCAATATGAGCGATCCAGGCAAGATGTTTCTACAGAGATCGTGAGCGGAGAAGAAGCCGCAACGGAAAAGGGCTTTTTTGCCAACCTGACGATTGACCAGCCGCAGTTCAGCCTGCCTGGTGTGCCCGCACACGAGGCGCAGTTGTTAAGGGATTACATTGCCCGCAAGTTCAAGGTGGCCCGAAATGTTACTGGCTCGCTGATTCTTACCGTTTATGAAAACGCCCGTGAAAAAGACCTTGACCCCCTGCTGGTGTTGGGAGTCATTGCGGTTGAGTCACGTTATAACCCTTTCGCTGAAAGTCATGTGGGCGCACAAGGGCTGATGCAAGTGCTTACCCGGGTGCATGCCGAAAAATTTGATGAGTTTTATGGCGGCAAGCTGTCTGCCCTGAATCCGGTGGCCAATGTGCGCGTGGGTACCCGGATATTGCGTGATTGCATCAAGCGCAGGGGGTCGGTGGACGGCGGACTGGCCTGCTACGTTGGGGCAACAGGCCCTAATGGCGGCAGTGGTTATGCCGCAAGGGTCCAGGCTGAGCGCCAGCGCATTGCGCTTGAATCAGGGATTCCTTTAGGCAAGAACCTGGGGCAGTTCTATTGATTGTCTGTCCGCCAGTTTTTGCAGGAAAGGCTCCATCCGGGCAATCGCTTCTTTCAGTCGATCCAGGCCGGTTGCATAAGAAATGCGAATCATGCGGCTGGCATGTTCCGGTCCGAAATCAAGGCCGGGAATGACTACCACACCGGTTTCATTCAACAAGCCCCGGGCAAATGCTTCACTGTCATTGGCATAATAGCTGATATCGGCATAAATGTAGAAGGCGCCATCGGGTACGACCGGTACTTTCAGCTTCAGTCGTTCAAGCTCTGGCAGCAGATAATCCCTGCGCTCTTTAAAGGCAAGCCGGCGTTTTTCGTAAATGGCCATGGCTTCATCGGTAAAACAGGTGATGGCTGCATGCTGGGCCAGGGTAGGGGGGCAAATGCAAAGACTGCTGGCGAGCTTTTCTACAGCGGGCACAATGTCTTCAGGAACGATCATCCAGCCCAAACGCCAGCCGGTCATGTGAAAATATTTTGAAAAACTGTTGATGACGATAATGTCCGGGTCAATCGCCAGGGCCGAAATCGGCTCACGGTCATAACTCAGTCCCAGATAAATTTCATCCATGATGACCAGGCCGTTACGTGCTTTGACCGCCTTGAATATTTTTTTCAGTTCTTCAGGATCGACGGACGTGCCGGTAGGGTTGCTAGGGGAGGCAATCAAGACGCCACGGGTTTTGCTGCTCCAGTTGGCAATGATTTTTTCGGCTGAAAGCTGAAACCGTTCTTCTGCCGTGCAGGGTATCAGGCGGGGCCTGGCGCCGGCACAAATGATAAAGTTGCTGTTGGCTGGATAGGCCGGGTCTGGCATCAGGATTTCATCACCCGGGTTCAGTGTGCTTAGGCAGGCCAGGGACAGGGCGCCAGAGGCTCCTGAGGTGATAATCACCTGCTCGGGATTGACGCGGGCACTAAATTTTTTTTGGTAATAATGGGCAATTTCCGCCCGTAATTGAGTGATGCCCAGTGCCGGGCTGTAACCGCTTAAACCGGCCTCTGCTGCATGGTTAAGGGTTTCCACAACGATGGAGGGGGCGGTGAAGTCGGGCTCACCAATTCCAAGGCTGATAATATCTTGTCCTTGCTCTTTCAGCTTTTGGGCTGTTTTGGTAACTTCCACAGCCTGAAAAGTCAGGGCTTCTTCTATTCGGTTGGCAATACGTGACATTGTAAGCTCGGTGGCAAAAAATAAAACAGCAGACACTAGCCGAAATCAGGGCAATTCGGCTGAATATAATAGGGATTGTAGTTTGTGAATGGCATCCCGTCATTCACATCCGTGGTGTAGCACTTAAAATGTGCCAGTTTGTTTAATTGTTTTCAGGTGGCAATGTCATTATGACCATGAATCGTCGTGCGTTTTTGAGTTTTGGCAAAAAAGCGGTCAGCCAGAGCCCATGGCAAAATTTTTGTCAACGGGTTGCCCGCTCTGTCAAGGGGCAAATCCGGGATCAGGGTGAGCTTGAGGGGTATGGTGCCGCGTCGGTAACCATCAGCCGGCTTGCCGATGCACTGCATTTACAGGCGCTGTGTGCTGAATATGATGCTGCTATGGTACTGGACGGGATTGCCGTGCGGGATAACGTGATTGGCCGTTCATGCCTGAGTGTCAGGCTTGAACCCGCTTTGTCGCAAGTGGAGCCCTTGGGCGATAATGCCTGCCTGGCCCAGCCGGCAGCTACCGCTGGCCAGTTGCTGGCAATGGGGTACTGTCAATTTGAGCATGTACCGGCTGAGGTGACGCTTGCGCACTGGCTGGCAAGCCCGGAATATCATGATGTCAGGCCCGGTTATACCCATACTTCGGGGCTGGAGCGGATTCATGTTATGTTTGCTGACGGTAAAACCGCTGTTTTGGGTGGTTTTGGGGTTAATGACGAGTCTCCGCTTTCCATTCCAAGCTTGCAAAGAATTATTCCCAATCTGTTTGAGCTTTTGCGTGAAGACGATGTTGAATGGAGCCTGGGCTTGGCGTGTTGGCCTTTTTCATATCGACTGGATGCGCTCAAGGCCCTGCATGCGGATATCAACCTGGCCCGCTTGTTTTTGGGGCACCGGGCAACGCTGGTTTGGGCCCAGGAAATGGTGATTCGCAAAATGCCCCAGGCACCGTTGGTAACGCCGGGGAAGGCCGTGTTAAGCGAGCAGGAGAGGGAGCGCCTGGTGCATTCGATTACCCATGTGGAAGGCAGGGTCAAGGGATTGTTTGATCCGTCCGGCCTCTTTCTTTATTTGGACGAGTGTCTTTGAGCGCTCCGTAAAAGGCCGTGAAGGCGTCTTTAGGGAGCAGGCGCACAAATTGAGTGATTCATCGTGCAATTCATGCGTATTTTTCGTATGATAGAGAGCTCAATACTCATACACTAGTCAGTACAGGATTCAAAAATGGATGAAAGTTTACGCGCTGCTGCTTTGGAATATCATAAAAAAGGCCGTCCTGGCAAGATTTCCGTAACGCCAACCAAACAATTGTCAAACCAGCGCGATCTGGCGCTGGCTTACTCGCCCGGTGTGGCGGCTGCGTGCGATGAAATCGTTAGCAATCCAGCCAATGCGATTCAATATACTGCCCGTGGTAATTTGGTTGGTGTGATTACCAACGGAACGGCCGTGCTGGGATTGGGCAATATCGGCCCTCTGGCTGCGAAGCCTGTAATGGAAGGTAAAGCCGTCCTGTTCAAGAAATTTGCCGGTATCGATGTTTTCGATATCGAAATCAACGAGAACGATCCCGATAAACTGGTCGAGATCATCGCCGGCCTCGAGCCCACTTTTGGTGGTATCAACCTTGAGGACATCAAGGCGCCAGAATGCTTTACGGTAGAGAAAAAACTGCGTGAGCGCATGAAAATCCCGGTTTTTCATGATGACCAGCACGGTACAGCGATTACGGTTGCTTCCGCCTTCCTGAACGGCCTGAAGGTGGTTGGCAAGGATATCAAGAAAATTAAACTGGTTACATCCGGAGCAGGGGCTGCTGCACTAGCTTGCCTTGACTTGTTGGTTGATCTAGGCTTGCCGGTTGAAAATATCTGGGTTACAGATATTGAAGGGGTGGTTTACAAGGGACGCAAGGAATTGATGGACCCTGCCAAAGAGCGTTTCGCTCAAGAGACCCCATTGCGTAAATTGGGTGAGGTCATTGAAGGTGCTGATGCTTTCCTGGGCCTGTCGGCAGGTGGTGTTCTTAAGCCTGAAATGCTGTTGAAAATGAACAATAACCCGCTGATCCTGGCGCTGGCCAACCCAAGTCCTGAAATCCTGCCTGCGGATGCGCATGCCGTGCGTGATGATATCGTGATGGCCACCGGCCGCTCCGATTATCCCAACCAGGTCAATAACGTGCTTTGCTTCCCTTATATTTTCAGGGGTGCGCTGGACGTAGGTGCGACAACGATTACCCGAGGTATGGAAAAAGCGGCGGTATACGCCATTTGCAAATTGGCCCAAGAAGAGCCAAACGATATTGTGGCAACTGCTTACGGTGGCAACCAGCTTGATTTTGGGCCTGGCTATCTCATTCCCAAACCCTTTGATCCTCGCTTGATTGTCAGGATTGCCCCCGCCGTTGCCAAGGCGGCAATGGAAGACGGTGTGGCCACCCGCCCCATTGAAGACCTGGGTGCCTATGCAGAACAGCTGCAGCAGTTTGTCTATCATTCCGGTTCTTTCATGAAACCCATGTTCTCACTGGCCCGTTCATATGTCCGCGAAGGTGGCAAATCCCGTATCGTGTTTACCGAAGGCGAAGACGAGCGTGTTTTGCGTGCGGTACAGGTTCTGATCGATGAGAAAATTTGCCGACCCATCCTGGTTGGTCGCCCCTCTGTTCTTGAAAGCCGGATACGCCAATTTGGCCTGCGAATTCGTTTAGGTGAAGACGTTGATGTGACCAACTCTGAAAATGATCCACGCTTCAAACAGTACTGGACGACTTACTGGGAAATGATGAATCGCAAAGGCGTGACCCAGGAATTTGCCCGGGTTGAAATGCGCCGTCGCTTGACCTTGATTGGTGCCATGATGGTCAAGCTGGGTGATGCTGATGGCATGATTTGCGGTACGGTTGGTACTTACGCCAATCACCTGCGCCTGGTTGATCAGGTCATAGGTAAAGTGCCAGGTGTTTCAACCTACGGCGCCATGAATATCCTGCTGATGTCCGAGCGAACCGTTGCCGTGGCTGATACTCATGTGAATGCCGATCCTACCGCCGCTGAAATCGCTGAAATTACACGGATGGCGGCTGAAGAAATGCGTCATTTGCAAATCGAGCCCAAGGTTGCTTTATTGTCCAGTTCCAACTTCGGTACTGATAACCCGATGTCTGGCTCCAAGATGCGTGACGCCCTGGATATCATCCGTGAGCAGGAACCCGGGCTGGAAATTGACGGTGAAATGCATGCGGATGCAGCGCTGGACGAAGATGTCCGCAAGCGTATTCTGCCATCCAGCACCCTTACGGGCAGTGCCAACCTGTTGATTTGCCCCAATGTGGATGCGGGTAACATTGCCTATAACCTGCTTAAAACATGTGCCGGGGGTAACGTGGCAGTAGGGCCGTTCCTGCTGGGGGTCAATGCGCCTGTTCATATCCTTACAGCCAGTTCGACAGTGCGTCGTATTGTCAATATGGCGGCCCTGACGGTGGTCGATGCCAATACGCCCCGCCAAAAATTCGCCGGCATCTGACCGTATCGGTTCGCACCGGGAAGCACCTGTTGGATTGGTGTTTACCGGTGGCGGAGCCAAGGCGGCTTATCAGGTAGGGGTGCTTTGGGCCCTGCTCGATATCCTTGATCCCCAGCGCAGTCCCGGTTTTCGTAATCCGTTCCAGATTATTTGCGGATCTTCCGCCGGGGCAATCAATGCAACGGGGTATGCCTGTCGGGCCGCTTTTCCACATGCTTCAGTCAGGCGCCTGCGTCATATCTGGAGCAATATTAAAACCAGTCAGGTCTACCGTTCTGATCCGGTTGGGGTTTTTGGTAATGCAACCCGTTGGCTGTCCCTGCTCATGTTTGGTTGGGCCAGCCCGTTCATCAGGTCCCAAAGTCCCAAGTCTTTGCTTGATAACCGGCCTTTGGCCCAATTGCTGGGCCGGTTCATGCATTTTGACAATCTCAGGCATAACCTTGCCAATCACGATTTGTCCGCCCTTGCCATTACGGCAACCAGCTATACCACGGGCACTCATTTAACGTTTTACCAGTCCAAACATACCATGCAGGAATGGCAAGGTGTCCGGCGAAAATCGCTTGCCTGTGACATTAACTTGTGCCATTTAATGGCGTCCAGTGGTATCCCGTTTGTTTTTCCTGCTCAATGTCTTCCGGTCCAGAACCATACCGAGTGGTGTGGTGATGGGTCCATGCGACAGTTGGCACCCATTAGCCCGGCGATTCATCTGGGGGCTGAAAAGGTGGTGGTCATCAGCACGACCGATCACAACCGGCAGGAAGCGGTTTCTTTGGATCACTGTTCGGAGAATTATCCAACGCTGGCGCAATTGGGTGGACATGCCCTTTCTGATATTTTTGTGGATGGCCTTTCGATTGATCTTGAGCGAATTCATCGCATCAATTCCTTGTTAAAGGCTATTCCCAAAGAGGCTGATGACCGGCCCGCCTTGAAAACCATTGATGTTCTTACGCTAAGTCCTAGCAAATCTATTGACGAAATTGCCATGATGCATTTAAATTGCATGCCACAGACCGTGCGTGCGTTTTTACGTGTGTTGGGCGTCTCTTCAAAAGGTGGCGTTCATACCGGAAGTATAGTAGCCTCTCATTTATTATTTGAGGCAGATTTTACAACAGAGTTGATAAATCTTGCTTATATGGATACGATGCAGCGAATAGATGAAATTAAGGCGTTTTTTAATGAGGGCGCATCATGAGTAAGAAATCAGAAAATATTTTAACGACGATTCTGTCCTCAGGCGGAGAAATCAAGGCTAAAACAGAGAAGATGGAAGAGGTTGCTTCCTTGGCTGAAGAAATGGGCCTGGCATTTTTTGCCGCCGATTGTGACAAGGCAAGGAATCGTTCTGCTATTTTAAGGGCGTTGGCCAAAGCCGTGGATTATCCGGTTTTCTTTGGTAACAACATGGATGCCTTGCTGGATTGTTTGGGAGAGACCCTCCTGGACCAGAAAAAGGGCATGGTGCTTTGGATTAAGAACCTGCACTCGGGTGATCCATCCCTGGCCGAGGATGCCCAGGATATTCAGGGTATCCTGAAGGATACCCTCGAGTTTGCCACAGACAAGGAACGGATTTTTGTATATTCAATCGAGCACGTGGGCAAGCATTCCGATCCGGAGCCCGGTGTGGCGCCTGCGCCTTACGCAGAAAGCCAGGGCAAATAAACGCCAATAAACAAGCGGAAAGTTGTTTTTCCGCTTTGGGCTGCCCCTGGCGCCTTCAAACCCAGTCCATTAATGCCGAGCAGGCCGCCGTAAGCGCAAGGCCAGCCGTTTCCGTGCGCAGGACCCTTGACCCATAAGTAACCTGGCTGGCGCCACTTTTTGTGAGTGCATCAAGCTCTCGCTTGGACCATCCCCCTTCCGGCCCCACAATCAGGCAAATTTCCTGGATGTCAGGCTGCGTCTTCAAATAAGCGGCCAGACTGGTGCCACCTTCCGGGTGACACAGCAGCTGGTGTGCCAGATGGGCATGATCGGCTATAAACTGCGCCAGGGTTTGCAGGGGTTCTATTTGCAATATCCGGTTCCTGCCGCATTGCTCTCCGGCTGAAACAGCCACTTTTTCCCAGTGATCCTGGCGCTTTTCAAGGCGATTGCCGCTTAAGTTCAGCACGCTACGTTCGGCCTGGACGGGAATTAAATGCTGTACTCCCAACTCGCTGGCTTTTTCAATGATCCAGTCCATTTTGTCGCCCGAAGGCAAGCCCTGGACCAGGGTGATTTTGCCTTTGAGTTCGTGCTCTTGTGCATTGAAGTGTTTGATATCGGCCATGGCTTTGCCGTTCATGAATAACAGTTCGGCATGGTATTGCCCCTGCTTGCCGTCAAACAGGATGATTTCGTCACCTTCACGCAGGCGCAGGGCCCGGGAGGCATGGTGGGCGACATTGTCGGGCAGTGCGATGGTTTGATGAAGGGGCAGCGGGATAGGGCAATAAAACCGGGGAGTAGCCATTGAAATAAACAGTATGAATAAACAGGTTAATCCTGATTGACAGGGGCAGGTCATAAGCCTGTGCGAAAATTTATCCTTGCAGGCAAGCCAATTGCAAGGATAAATTTTACTTTATACAGGCAGTCGGCAAAGTGCAAGGTTTAGAGTGCTAAAATTATAGGTTATTGAAAAAATTTGTTCGCAAGAATTCATAGGACACACATGAAGAATACTGCCACAAGCAATAATCCGTCACTTCTTTCAAATGCAATCCGTGCACTTGCCATGGATGCCGTGCAAAAGGCAAACTCCGGTCACCCCGGTGCCCCCATGGGTATGGCGGAAATTGCACAGGCTTTATGGACCCGCCATTTGCGTCATAATCCGCAAAATCCGGCCTGGTTTGATCGTGACCGCTTCGTGCTGTCCAATGGTCATGGTTCCATGCTGTTATATGCCTTGCTGCACCTTACCGGTTATGATCTTTCCATCGAGGAATTGAAAAATTTCCGCCAGTTGCATTCCAAAACACCGGGCCATCCTGAAGTGGGTGTTACCGCTGGTGTGGAAACCACCACCGGCCCCCTTGGACAAGGTATTGCCAATGCCGTCGGTTTTGCCTTGGCCGAGCGTCTGCTGGCCCTCGAGTTCAACAAGCCTGGTTTGCCGGTTATTGATCATTTTACCTACGCTTTTGTGGGTGATGGCTGCCTGATGGAAGGTATTTCCCACGAAGTGGGTTCATTGGCCGGTACCCTCAAGCTGTCCCGTCTGATTGTCCTTTACGATGATAATGGTATTTCCATCGATGGCCAGGTTGAAAACTGGTTTGCCGATGACACGCCCAAACGCTTTGAAGCATATGGCTGGAACGTTATCCGTGATGTAGATGGCCACGATGTTGATGCGGTTGATCGTGCCATTGCACAGGCCAAGGAAACGGCGCTGGCTGGTAATGTTGGCCCCACCCTTATCTGTTGCAAGACGGTTATTGGTAAAGGTGCTCCTAATATGGCCGGTTCTGAAAAGGTTCATGGCTCGCCGCTGGGTGCTGCCGAGATCGAAGCCACCCGTGCCGCGATTGGTTGGGACCTGCCTGCCTTTGAAATTTCCGATGAGGTTTACCAGGGCTGGAGCCAGGTAGAGCGTGGCCTCCAGTTGCAAGGCGAGTGGCAAGCACGTTTTGACCAGTATGCACAGGCTTTTCCTGACGAAGCCAAAGAGCTGGCCCGCCGCATGAATGGTGAACTGCCCGCCGACTTTGCCGATAAATTCAATGCTTACCTGCAATCAACCGTTACCAAGGCTGAAACAGTTGCCTCACGCAAGGCTTCACAGTTTGCAATTGCGGCCTTGGCTGAAATCCTGCCCGAGTTTCTGGGTGGCTCCGCCGATTTGACCGGATCCAACTTTACCGACTGGAAAGGTGTAGCGCCGGTTCGTGCTACCAGCAGTGGCCTGCAGTTTGGCCGTCATATCAATTATGGCGTGCGTGAATTCGGCATGGCCGGCATCATGAACGGTATTGCCTTGCATGGCGGTTACCTGCCATTTGGTGGCACTTTCCTGACTTTTTCCGATTATTCCCGTAACGCGATTCGCATGGCTGCACTAATGAAGCAGCGTGTGGTGCATGTTTTCACCCATGATTCGATTGGTTTGGGTGAAGATGGCCCCACCCACCAGTCCGTCGAGCATGCCGCCAGCCTGCGTCTTATCCCCAACCTGGATGTTTGGCGTCCTTGCGATACCATCGAAACCGCTATCGCCTGGAAGGCTTCGGTAAGCCGCCCGGCCAGCGTGGGTACAAATGTACAGCATGGTGGTCCCAGTGCCTTGCTGCTGTCACGTCAAAACCTGCCTTTTGTTGAGCGTAGCCCTGAAGTGCTGGCCAATATTGAAAAAGGTGGCTATGTATTGCGTGATGCAGACCAGGCCAAAGCCATTATTATTGCCACTGGCTCTGAAATTGAAATTGCCCTGAAAGCCCAGGAATCCCTGGCCAGTGAAAATATTCCGGTACGTGTGGTTTCCATGCCAAGTACCAATGTATTTGACCGCCAGCCAAAAGCGTGGAAAGATTCTGTCTTGCCAAAAGATTTGCCTTGTGTGGCTGTAGAGGCAGGCGTTTCTTCCATCTGGTATAAATATACCGGACGTGATGGCGTCGTGGTAGGTATTGACACCTATGGCGAATCGGCACCCGCTGGCGTTTTATTCAAGCACTTTGGCCTAACTTCTGAAAAAGTGGCCGACGCTGTCAAACAAGTTTTATAAACCAGGAGAGAATGTAATGACCATTCGTGTTGCAATCAATGGATACGGTCGTATCGGCCGCAACGTACTACGTGCCCACTACGAAAGTGGCAAATCACATGATATTGAAATTGTCGCTATCAATGACTTGGGTGACCCTAAAACCAATGCTCATTTAACCCAGTATGATACCGCCCACGGAAAGTTTCCTGGCACGGTAACGGTTGATGGCGATTTCATGGTTGTTAACGGAGACAAAATCCGTGTGTTGGCAAACCGCAACCCGGCAGAACTGCCATGGGGTGAGCTGAATGTTGACGTAGTGCTGGAATGTACCGGTTTTTTCACCAGCAAAGAAAAAGCCAGTGCCCACCTGAAAGGCGGTGCCAAAAAAGTCATCATTTCCGCTCCCGGTGGCAAAGATGTTGACGCAACCGTGGTTTATGGCGTTAACCATCAAGTCCTGAAAGCGACCGATACCGTTATTTCCAATGCATCTTGCACCACCAACTGCCTGGCTCCGCTGGTTCAGCCTTTGCACGAAGCCCTGGGTGTTGAAACCGGTTTGATGACCACTGTTCACGCCTACACCAATGACCAGGTGCTGACAGACGTTTACCACGAAGACCTGCGTCGTGCCCGTTCTGCCACCATGAGCATGATCCCGACCAAAACCGGTGCTGCTGCTGCCGTTGGCCTGGTATTGCCCGAATTGAATGGCAAACTGGATGGCTACGCGATCCGCGTTCCCACGATCAACGTTTCCATGGTAGACCTGTCTTTCATCGCCAGCCGTGAAACAACCGTTGAAGAAGTTAACGCTATCCTGAAAACCGCTTCCGAAGGTGCCTTGAAAGGTATCCTGGATTACAACGAAGCACCGTTGGTTTCTATCGACTTCAACCATAATCCGGCATCAAGCTCATTTGATGCTACCCTGACTAAAGTTTCCGGCAAGCTGGTTAAAGTTGCCTCTTGGTATGACAACGAGTGGGGTTTCTCCAACCGTATGCTTGATACCACTGTTGCCTTGATGAACGCCAAATAATCAGTTCATTTTGCAACCCACGAAAAACGGCATCCGGTTCTTCAAGATGCCGTTTTTCCTTATCACTATCAATATTGTCAAATCACAATGAATGGATGCGCGGTCTGCATGAAATGGCCTGCTCCATGCAGACGATAATCATAAACTAAGGACCTGCAAAAATAATGGTAAACGTTCAAACGCTTTCCGCACTGGCCAAGGCGGACCAACTCAAGGGTAAACGCGTGTTTATCCGTTCTGACTTAAATGTTCCCTTGAATGATCAGGGCGTTATCACTGAAGATACCCGTGTCCGGGCTTCGGTACCCGCCATTCAAATGGCTCTTGAAGCCGGCGCTGCCGTATTGGTTACTTCCCATTTGGGTCGTCCCACTGAAGGCACCCTGACTGATAAAGACAGTTTGGCACCCGTGGCTGCCCGTTTGTCCGAATTGTTGGGCAAGCCTGTTAAGTTGCTTCAGGACTGGGTTGATGGCGGTTTCGAAGTTGCGCCAGGACAGGTTGTGTTGCTGGAAAATTGCCGCGTTAATGTGGGCGAGAAAAAGAATAGCGAAGAACTGTCGCGTAAAATGGCAGCGCTTTGTGATGTATATGTGAATGATGCGTTTGGTACGGCTCACCGTGCCGAAGCAACTACCCATGGCATGGCCCGTTTTGCACCGGTGGTTTGTGCCGGTCCGCTGCTCGAGGCTGAACTGGCTGCCTTGGGCCGTGTGTTGCAAAACCCCAAGCGTCCGATGGTTGCCATCGTGGGCGGTTCAAAAGTATCCAGCAAGCTTTCCATCTTGCAAGCTTTGGCCGAACGCGTGGATCAGCTGGTTGTGGGTGGTGGTATTGCGAACACTTTCATGCTAGCCAGTGGCCTGAATATTGGCAAGTCCCTGGCAGAACCCGATCAGGTAGAACAGGCTAAAACCGTGATTGATATCATGGCCAAGCGGGGTGCCGGTGTGCCTATTCCGGTTGATGTGGTTTGTGGTAAGTCTTTTTCCGCCGATACCCCCGCCACTGAAAAAGCCGCTACCGAAGTGGCCGATGACGACATGATTTTTGATATTGGTGAGCAAACCGCCAATACCCTGGCAGATATCCTTAAAAAAGCCGGAACCATCGTCTGGAACGGTCCGGTGGGTGTGTTCGAGTTCGACGCTTTTGCCAATGGCACGAAAAAAATTGCCGAAGCGATTGCCGACTCTGAAGGCTTTTCCATTGCTGGTGGTGGTGACACCCTGGCTGCGATTGCCAAGTTTGGCATTGCCGACAAGGTTGGCTATATCTCTACCGGTGGCGGTGCTTTCCTGGAGTTCCTCGAAGGCAAGACATTGCCTGCCGTCGATATCCTGCAACAACGGTTTGCCGAATAATTTTTTACCAGACAAGTAAAACTTTATTACATTTCAAACTGATGCCATAATAAGCGTTCAGAATAGAACGTAAAATTATGGCATCAGCCGATGCCCTTCAGGAATAATAGGGGTAGGGGAAATGTATAAAAGACATTTTGTGTCCTTGGGTTTTGTGTTGCTGGCGGGTACGATTTCTGTCGTCCAGGCGGCAGAAATAGCGTCACTGATACCCACCGGGCGCATTAATGAAGTCAGCAGCGTCAAGGCCCGTTTCAGTGAGCCGGTGATTCGTCTCGGACGTGCAGACAGCCCCGATCCCCTGTTGGTCAAGTGTGATCATCCTACCCTGAAAGGCCATGGCAAATGGAGCGATCCATCCAATTGGTCGTATGATTTTGAAGGCAGGGTGCCTTCTGGCGTCACTTGCACTATTACACCCAATGCCGATTTCCGTGACCTGCAAGGCAAGGCTGTACAGTCAAACTCCAAATACACCTTCAATACGGGTGGCCCTCGTGTTGATTATGTGGTTCCCTATGGTGACCAGGTTGATGAAGAGCAGGCTTTCGTCATTAATTTTACGGCTCCTGTCAACCCGCAGTCCCTGGCCCAAAAGGCCGTTTGCACGGCAACCGGCTACGGTGAACAAATTCCTGTCCGTGTCTTTGACCAGCAAGAAAAGCTGGAATTATTAAAAGGATCCCTGGATTATCTCTTGGATCGTGCCGGGCAGGTTGAAGTGGTGCAATGTAGCCGCCGCTTGCCTGCCAGTGGCAAAATGCAACTGTTTATCGATAAAGGCCTTAAGGGGCAAAGTGGCTTGTTGTCCGAGCTGCCTTATGAACGCAATTATGAGGTCAGGGAGCCATTCAAGGTCAGTTTCAGTTGCCTGCGTGAAAACCAGAACCAGGCATGTATGCCTGTCAAACCTGTTTCCTTAAGCTTTAACGCACCGGTGCCACTTGAACAGGCCAAGGCTATCCAATTAGAAGTGGGTGGCAAAATTCATTCCCCTTCATGGCAAGACGATGATGATGCCCCCGAGAATCTGGTTGAGAGCGTCAGGTTTATGCCGCCATTCCCTGAGAATGTAGCAATGCGGGTCATATTGCCAGCCGATTTTCGGGATGATGCGGGCAGGGTATTAAGCAATGCCAGCCAGTTTCCCCTAAAAAGCAGCTTTGGACGTACCCCACCGCTGGTGAAGTTTGCCTCATCCACGTTTGGCATCATAGAAATGCATGCTGAAACCGAGCCCGGCAAATCACTCAAGGAACAGCCTGCCTTGGTGCCATTGACGGTACGCAATGTGGAAAGCAACTTGCAGGCGGATGATCATCTTGTTTCTCCCGGGCAGGTCAGCGATTTTGTGCCGCAATCCGACCAGGATGTGTTGAACTGGTTTTACCGGGTTCGCCGTCTGGAAGAGGCCCGCTACAGTCCGGCCAATATCCGGGCCATCATGAATGACCAGGCCATTAACTGGGGCAATGAAGACCAGAAAACAGAGATTGACACCCGTTCGGTTTCCATTCTTTCCAATAAGGAAGGCGTTACTAAAGTTGATTTGCCCGCGTCAGGCAAAAATAACGAGCGTGAGTTTGAAGTGATCGGGCTGCCTTTGCGGCAACCCGGTTTTCATGTACTGGAGGTTAAGTCAGCGCATTTGGGGCAGTCCTTATTGAAAGACCGCAACCTCATGTATGTGCGTACATCGGTTTTGCTTACCAATATGGGCGTACACGTCAAGAAAGGCAAGGATGATTTCCTGGTCTGGGTAACCACGCTTGATGATGCCAAGCCGATTGCCAATGCACAGGTCAATGTGCTGGCCTGTGATGGACAGGTGGTGGCCGGCGGGCAAACCGATGAACAGGGGATCTGGCACTTGCGCAAAGCCGTTAAAGGCAAGGATTACTGCGAAAGCAATGGCATGAGCGGTTATTTTGTGTCTGCCCGTCTTCCTGAAAATCACCCTATGGCGAATGGCGTTCCCGATTACTCCTTCGCATTCACCAGCTGGGACCGGGGTATTGAGCCTTGGCGCTTTAATGTTCCGATGGGCTACAGCAGCGATCTGCTTGATCTTAAAACCCATACTGTATTTGATCGCAGCCTGTTCCGGGCCGGTGAAACCGTCTCGATGAAACATTTCATCCGTACCGAAACCCGGGATGGCTTTGCCTTGCCTGATGTTGAACGCAGGCCCAAACAGCTTACCATTTCGCATATAGGCTCATCCGACACTTATGAAATCCCTGTGGAATGGCAGCCTACTCCTAGCGGTGGATTAAGCGCGGTTTCAAGCTGGACGATTCCCAAATCGGCCAAGCTGGGCGAATACGAAGCACGCTTCGATAGCGTAGGAAATGATTATTTTTCCGGGGCCAATTTCCGGGTCGAGGCCTTTAAATTGCCACTACTGACCGGTAGCCTTAAAATTGTCCAGCCCGGGCAGGAAGGAAAGGCAATTGTTGCACCGCATAAACTTGACCTGGATCTGCAGCTTAATTATATTGCCGGCGGGGCAGCGGGGATGTTGCCGGTAACGGTTTCTGCCATGGCACGTGACCGTTCGGTCAGTTTTGCCGATTACACTGATTTTTCTTTTGAGCCGCCACGCAGTTTACAGGAAGATAATGCGTATGGGCAGCCGGATTCTGCCGTTAAGCTGTTTGTGGATAAAAAACGGCTTGTGCTGGATGACAAGGGCGGAGCACGGGTAGAAATTACCCCGGTTCCAGAGGTTAAACAAGCCAAAACCTTTACCTTTGAAGCCAGCTTCATGGATCCGAATGGTGAAATCCAAACCCTGAGCCAGCAGGTTGCGGCGTGGCCGGCCAATATAGTGGCCGGTATTCGTACCGGTTACTATATTGAAAAGGGCAAAAATGCAAAAATCACGGCCCTGGCCCTGACGCCTGCCGGCAAGCCGGTTGGACAAACCGATATTCGCGTCCAGGCCGTCAAATACACCTCCCATACCGTGCGCAAGCGTCTGGTAGGCGGTTTCTACAGTTATGATACGCAGCAACTAAGTCAGGATATGGGGACGGTTTGTGAAGGCCGCACCGATAAAGACGGGCGTCTTGAATGTGAAGTTGCCCTTGCGGAAACCGGGCGCCTCAGCCTGATCGCAGAAGTTCGTGACGAACAGGGAAATCAGTCCCGGGCCGAATCAGGAGTGTGGGTGATTGGTCAGGAAGAACTCTGGTTTGCCGGTGAAAACAATGATCGCATAGATATTATTCCCGAACGCAAGGAATACTCGGCCGGTGACAAGGCCAGGTTTCAGGTGCGGATGCCATTCCGCCAGGCCACTGCATTGCTTGCCGTAGAGCGGGAAGGGGTGCTGGAAGCCAGGGTGGTGAATATTGATGGGAAGGACCCAACAGTCAGTATTGATATCAAGCCCGAGTGGGGACCCAATGTTTATGTTTCCGTATTGGCTTTGCGGGGAAGGGTCCGTTCGTCACCGGGCCTGTCCCTGTTCAATTGGGGCAAGGATACCGAAGAAGTTGCGGCACCGACGGCCATGATTGACCTGGCCAAGCCGGCCTTTCGTTTTGGCTTGACGGATATCCGGGTGCAAAGCCCGGCGCACAAGCTGTATATCCAGTTAAGTGCCAACAAGGAGCAATACAAAATCCGTGAAACCGCCCAGGCAACCATCAAGGCGGTATTGCCCGATGGCAAGCCGGCGGCAGGGGCTACCGTGGCGGTTGCTGTGGTGGATCAGGCCTTGCTTGAGCTGTCAGACAACCCAAGCTGGGAATTGCTCAAGGGCATGATGGGGATTCGTCCTTATAGTGTTGAAACGGCAACGGCACAATTGGAAATTGTCGGACGGCGCCATTATGGCCGTAAGGCCCTGCCACCAGGGGGCGGCGGCGGTATTGGTGCCCCTACCCGGGAGTTGCTGGATACCCTGTTGCTTTGGAAGCCCGATATCGTGCTGGATGAACAGGGGCAGGCGACCATTGATATCCCGCTTAATGATGTTATTTCCCGCTTTAAAGTAGTGGCGGTCGCTGATCATGGTGCACAACTGTTTGGTGATGAGGCGGTTTTCATCAATACCACCCAGGATCTGCAAATCATTTCAGGCCTGCCACAAGTGGTACGTGAGGGAGATCGTTATCAAGCCATGGTAACGGTTCGCAATTCAAGTATCCGGGACATGAAAATGCGGGTTCAGGCCAGCTTTACCGGTACTGCGGTGCCAGCACAGTCATTGCCCGCCCGTGAGCTGGCCCTGGCAGCCGGTAGTTCCGGACAAGTAAGCTGGGACGTTTTGGTGCCTACCTCGGGCTCCATTCAGGACAACCTGAAGTTGACCTGGACCTTGCGGGTTGCCGAAACGGAAACCGGTGATGCGCTGGATCAGTTGCGGTTCACGCAGGCCGTGTCACCGGCAACGCCGGTCACGGTACGCCAGGCAGCCTTGTTATCTGTAACGCCTGAAGCGCCCGTGAACGATTTGCAGTTGCAGGTACCGCCAGAGTCCTTGCGAAAATCAGGCCGGGTTGTGGGCGGGGTACAGGTCCAGCTACAGCCTACGTTGTCCAACGGTTTGCAGAATGTCCGTAAATGGTTCAATAACTATCCTTATACTTGTCTTGAGCAGGTATCTTCCATTGCCGTTGGCCTGCACAGCCCCGAAAAATGGCAGGCCATCATGGAACAGTTGCCGTCTTACCTGGATCAGGATGGCTTGGCCATGTATTTCCCCAGTGCTGTCCTGAACGGTGATGTAGTGCTGACCGCATACCTGGTTTCTATGGCCGATGAGGCGCAAAAACTGGGGATTGTGGATGGTATTCCTGCCGCCTACCGTGAACGCATGCTCGAGGGCCTGCAAAATTACGTATTGGGTAAATTGCGCCGTAATACGTGGGCGCCGGTCAATGACAATGTTGAACGACGCGTGCTAGCCCTTGAGGCGCTTTCCCGCTATGGCATGGTCACGCCTTCCCTGCTGACGGCAGTCAAACTGGATACCCAGAACTGGTCAACCGCAGCGCTTGTCGACTGGATGAATATCGTTACCCGCGTCAAGGGCATGCCCAACCGCGCACAGATGCTTGAACGGATTCGTCACGCATTGATCGCGCGCATGGATCGCCAGGGCACGGCGATGGTTTTTGCCGATACCGGGCGTAACTCGTCCTGGTGGCTCATGCTTAATAATGAAGCGAATATGGCTAAGCTATTGCTAGCGGTCATGGGCAACAAGGCATGGGAAAACGATATTCCCTACATGTTGCAGGGCCTGTTGCAAATGCAGCAGCAAGGCGCATGGTCGACCACCACGGCCAATTTGTGGGGAACGCTGGCTGTCGGACAATTTTCCCGAAAATTTGAAAAAACGCCGGCGCAGGGTAGTGTGAATATGACACTGGTGCCACAAAGCGGAGAAACCCAGTCCTGGGATAATTTAAGCCTCAATCAAAAAGTGTTTGCTCCGTGGTCCAATGCCGGCCAAGAGTCCCTGTCTCTCGCCAAGCAGGGGCCAGGCCGGGTATGGGCAACGGTCAGTGCCCTGGCGGCGGTGCCTGTTACGCAGCCTGCCTACGCCGGTTACGTGATTGAAAAAAACATCGAGCCGGTCAGCCGTGCTTCAGAAACACAATGGGGCGTGGGTGATGTTTATCGGGTCAAGCTCAGCATCAAGGCCAAGTCGGCCATGAACTGGGTGATTGTGTCCGACCCGGTTCCTGCTGGTGCCACCATACTTGGCAGTGGCCTGGGCCGCGACTCGTTGATCAGCACGGTTGGTGAAAAAAATGATTATTGGGATGGTCCCAGTTTTGTAGAGCGGCAAGCGGATGTTTATCGTGCCTACTACCAGTACCTGCCTGCCGGTGAGTCGGTGGTGGAATATACCGTGCGCCTGAATACGCCTGGCCAGTTCGTATTGCCTCCTACCCGTGCCGAAGCCATGTATGCGCCGCATGTTTATGGTGAGTTGCCGAATACGAACGGCTTCGAGGTAAAAGGGCAATAAGGCATGAAGGAGGGGCGCCGCTGGTTGCGTATCCTGGGCCTGTTTGCCATGACCATAGTCGTGGTCATGGCGCTGGCCTTTTTCATGATGCGGTTCCTGGTTGCCCGGCAAGAGATACCGGCCTTTGAAAAGGTCAGGGATGGCTATCGTTCATCTTATGTTTCCTTGCTAGATCGTCAGGGCCACCTGCTACAGCAGCAACGGCAGGATTTTCAGGCGCGTCGAGGTGAGTGGACCAGTATTGCGGATATCTCGCCTGCCATGCTGGATGCCCTGCTGGTTTCCGAGGACAAGCGGTTTTATGCCCATCATGGCGTGGATGCCCTGGCTCTGCTGGGTGCTGCTTATAAACGGCTGATTGAGGGCCATAGCGGTGGCGCTTCTACTTTAACCATGCAGCTGGCGGGTCTTCTGGATGAGCGTCTTTTCCGGCAAAAACGAACCCGTAGCTATCGGCAGAAAGTCAGGCAGATAATTATGGCCCAGGCGCTGGAACAACACTGGAGCAAGTATCAGATACTTGAAGCTTATCTTAACCTGGTGCCGTTTCGGGGCGAGTTGACAGGCATTTCCAGTGCATCCCGTGCGTTGTTGCAAAAATATCCTGCCGGTATCAATCATCGTGAAGCCGCCATGCTGGCCGCTCTTTTGCGGGCTCCTAATGCATCGGTGCAAACCGTTACCTTGCGGGCCTGTGGTATTTTGCGCCGGCAGGCGTTTGACCAGGATTGTGCTTATCTGGAACGTTTTGTGGCGCATTACCTGGCCAATCAACAGCAGTCTTTGCTGAATGACCCGTCACTGGCACCGCATTATGCCAGTCATTTGCTTGAACGGTACAAACAAAGCGGGCAGGAAATTCCGGCGGACATTACCAGTACACTAAACCGTGATTTGCAGCGTTATGCATTGCAAAGCATCAGGCGTAATCTCAAGCCTTTGCAAAAGCATAATGCCAATGATGCCGCCGTCATCGTGCTTGATAACCGCAGTGGCCAGATCCTTGCCTACATTGGTTCGTCCGCTGACCTGGCTAGTGCGGTTCATGTGGATCATGTGCGAGCCTTGCGCCAGGCAGGTTCAACCCTGAAGCCTTTTCTGTATGCACAGGCCATAGACCAGCGACGCCTGACCGGTGCTTCCCTGCTTGATGACAGTCCGGTTAATCTGGATACTGGCTCGGGCCTGTACGTTCCGCAAAATTATGACCGCCAGTATTCCGGTTGGGCCAGTGTCAGGGTGGCGCTGGCTTCCTCCTTGAATATTCCGGCTGTTCGCGCCCTGACCATGGTTACGCCAGATGCCTTCCAGCATTTGTTAAGCGGCCTGGGGCTGCCGCTGGAACAGTCGGGTGATTACTACGGATACAGCCTGGCTTTGGGTAGTGCCGAGGTTTCCCTGCTTAGCCTGACCAATGCTTATCGGGCCCTGGCGAATGGGGGCGTGTATACCGAGGTTAACTGGGCCTTGCCTGGGACAGAAAATACATCGCTTACTTCCGGCAAACCGCTGGTGACTGCTCCAACGGCCTGGATTATTGGTGATATGTTGTCAGATCGTCAGGCACGAGCCCGCACTTTTGGGCTGGATAGCGCTTTAAGTACTCCTTTCTGGAGTGCAGTTAAAACGGGTACCAGTAAAGACATGCGTGATAACTGGACGATCGGCTGGTCGCAGGATTATACCGTTGGGGTTTGGGTAGGCAATAGTAGCGGCGCCAGCATGTATGATATTACCGGTGTTTCTGGTGCCGGACCCATTTGGCATGATGTGATCGGGTACTTGCACCAAAACCGGCCCAGCCTGGCGCCCAGGATGCCAGCAGGGGTCGTGGCCAAACAGGTGGTTTTTGATCAGGATCTGGAGCCGACACGCACCGAATATTTTTTGCCTGGAACCGAGCTTTCGCAGGTTTCCCTGGCGACCTCATTGCAGTCAGGGCAAGTCCAGCCCCTCTTGATCAGTCATCCGGCCGATGCCACCATCATTGCGCTGGATCCTGATATTCCGGTTGACAACCAGCGTCTTATGTTGCGAGCGGGAAATCCGGCCGGAAGGGTAACGCAAACTGTGAACTGGTATATGAATGGACAGTTTTTGGGTAATGTCAATCCCTATGCCTGGTTGCCGATGCCGGGCCGGCACCGGCTGGAAATCAGGGATGAACAGAACCGGGTGATTGATGCTGTTGTCATACAGGTTCGTGGTGCCCGTCTTGCAAAATAAGATCTGCAGTCAAACTTGATTATTTTAAATACATAGTTTATTTTTTATTTTAAGACGGTATTGGTTTTTTGGTTTAACAGTGCGGCATACCCCTGTTTTGTGTCGGGCCAGCGCAAGTGAAAGCCGCTACCCAACAGCAGGGCGTTACTGAGTTTTTTATTGCCAATGCCTGCCGGTGGTGCACCTTCTGGCGGGCAGGGAACTTGCATGGAATTTGCCAGAAAGTCATAGAGTTCATCGATTGGCAGAGGCGTGTTGTCATTAACCACGTAGCAGGGAGCCGGTTTTTCCAGACCCAGGCAATGCACAATCGCGGCGGCGGCGTCTTCAATATGAATGCGGTTGGCGAAATGTTTGTCATGGCGGGGAGCCCGGGTTTGGCCGGCTCGAATCCGATCAAGGAGTTGTGGCTTTTCAGGGCCGTAAAGTCCAGACAACCTTAAGGCGATGGTTTCATGGTCAAGCGCATGCAAGCGTTGTTCGGCTTCCAGCAAAACCCGGCCATTTGCACCTAGCGGCAACAAGGAGGTGTCTTCATTCACCCAGTTTCCATGATGCTCTCCATAAACCGCACTGGAAGAAATAAAAACAATTCGCCGAAGCTGTTTTTTGTCCAGCGCATCGAGCAGATTTTGCAGCCCTTGTATGAAAATGTCACGATACGCGGCCTCTGTTCTGTGCGCCGGCGTAGGGCAATAGATAATATCGCTGATGTTTTCAGGCAATTGTTCTTTTAATCCTTCGTGGCATAGGTCGGCCTGAATCCATTTTATTGCCGGTCTGGTGATTTCGCCTGAGATTGGCGGGCTGGGCGGATTTCTTCTTAAGCCATAAACCGTATGGCCTTGTTGTAGCAGCAGTTGCGCAGCTCTCAGGCCAAGATCACCGCATCCGGCAATCAAGATGTGTCTGGTGGGGATCGGGCTTGCTATTTGATTGCTTGACATATTCTAGAGGGCAGTTGGGTAGGATTGGCGGTTGTGTAAGGTAAATGCACGCTTTTGATGCAGTCAAAGGCTGAATACGGAACCGGTGCCGGTTTTGTTGCGGCAAGTGCCAGTTTTGTCCATTTTAAGTAATCTGGGGCATAATTACCGGGTTGATTCCAGAAAATTTGTGAGAAATATGCATTTAGCTTCTGATTTTTCCCGCCTGAAAGTGGCTGTAGCCCAATTCCCCGCCGTCAATGATATCGAGGCGAATAAAAAATATATCCAGGATTTGACTGGGCAGGCCGTTTCCCAAGGGGCCGAATTACTGGTTTTTCCCGAGGCGGCCATGTGTTCGTTTGGTTCTGATTTGCCAACCTTAAGGGAAATTGCCCAACAGCATTCTCCCGGATTTATTGCCTTCATGCAGGATCTGGCGCACAGTTACAAGATGCATATCATCGTGGGAGTCCTTAGCTTAAGCGATGACCCTGCGGAAGCACGGGTAACGAATCAGCTGCTGGTGATCAATCCTGAGGGGGAGGTCATTGTTCGCTATACCAAATTACATGTTTATGATGCTTTTAATTTCAAGGAATCAGATAAGGTAAAGCCGGGGGATATTAAAGCGGATGGTTCCGAACTTGGTTTATTCAAGGTTAAAGATTTTACGATTGGCCTGGTCAATTGTTATGACTTGCGTTTTCCAGAGCTTTCCCGTGCCCTGGCGGTCAAGGGGGCTGATGTTATTTCAGTTAGCGCAGCCTGGATTGCCGGGCCTTACAAAGAAAATCATTGGGAAATCCTGCTAAGGGCACGGGCGATTGAAAATACCTGTTACGTGCTGGCTTCCGGGCAGACGGCTACCCGTTGTACCGGCAATAGCATGATTATCGATCCGATGGGTAGTGTGATTTCCGGTTGTGCTGACCAGCCCGGGCTGGCGGTGAACGTGTTGGAAAAAGGCCGGATACAGCAGGTAAGAAGCATCTTGCCTTGTCTTGAAAACCGGCGTCTTTAATTTTGAAGTGTTTTTAAGATTAAATGAAAAGGGCCCGTGCAAGACGGGCCCTTTTCAGGCAGCGGCCTTTGTGGGCCCGCCTGCCTTGGTTAAATTAACCTTCCTGTTTGTTTTTCAGGCGATCGGGTTCGTATTCACCCCACAGCACATTCAGAATGGCCAGGGCGATGGCAAACCCAATACCTAAGGTCCAGGCAAAATACCACATAGCAAACTCCTGTAAAAATATCAATTTGATTAGTAAACGGAATGTTTGTTTTCACGAATATAAGCCGTTGTTACTTTTCCTCTCATGATGCTGTAGGCCCAACGGGTATACAAAATAATGATGGGCATGAAGATGACAACTGCAATCAGCATGACAATCAGGGTGAAATGGCTGGATGAGCTGTCCCATACGGTCAGGCTGGATGCCAGGTGGCTTGATGAAGGCATCATGAACGGGAACATGGATATACCGGCGGTACCGATAATGCCGGTAATGCCAAGCGCGGAAACAAAGAACGCGGCAAAGGTTTTACCTTTTTTGGCCAGTAACAGGGCACCCAGGATACCGACATAACCCAATATGGGAATCAGAATGGTGAGTGGCCAGCGCTGGTAGTTGGCCAGCCATGCACCGGTTTCACGCACTACTTCCTTGGTTAAGGGGTCGGGGCTGGCAGCCATGTTGATGGCTGAAGTAATACGGTAGCCATCTATGCCGAAAGCCACCCAAATACCGGCCAGGGTAAAGCAGACTACGGTAACCAGGCCACTAATGATCATCCAGGACTTTGCCCGGGTGTAGATGGGGTCTTCGGTGCGGTGCATCAGGTAAACAGAACCGTGGAAAGTGATCATGCCGCTGGCAACGACCCCGCAAAGCAGGGCGAAGGGGTTAAGCAAGGCCCAGAAACTACCTGTGTATGTGGGGTTAAGGATGCTGTCATATTGGAAAGGCACGCCTTGCAGCAGGTTGCCAAAGGCCACGCCAAAAATGACCGGTGGAATGAAGCTGCCTACAAATAGACCCCAGTCCCAGGTTTTACGCCAGGTGGTGTTGGTAAGTTTGCTGCGATAGTCAAAGCCGACCGGACGGAAGAACATTGACCACAAGACAGCCATCATGGCCCAGTAGAACCCAGAGAAGGCAGTCGCGTAAATCATGGGCCAGGCGGCAAAAATGGCGCCGCCTGCCGTAATGAACCAAACCTGGTTCCCGTCCCAGTGAGGGGCTACGGTGTTGATGACGGCACGGCGTTCATCATCGGTTTTTCCGACAAAAGGAAGTAGTGTGCCTACGCCCATATCATGGCCGTCCATGACGGCAAACCCGACAAGGAGGACGCCAATCAGCAGCCACCAGATGAACTTCAATATTTCATAATCAATGAGGTTTTCCATAATGTGGCTCCTTAGTGGTTGGACTCATGGGCATAACGACCGGTACCCAGGCTGCCGGGACCCTGCCTGGAGAAACGGATCATGAGATATATTTCAACAATCAGCAGAATGGTGTAGAACGCGATGAATCCTGCCAGTGAGCCATAGAGGGAACTGGTGCTGAGCGTGGAAACGGACAGGTGAGTTGGTAGAACGCCGTAGACTGTCCAAGGCTGGCGTCCGAATTCGGCCACGAACCAGCCTACCTCGCCTGCGATCCAGGGTAATGGCAGGGAGTACAGGGCTAGTTTGAGCAACCATTTTTTCTCCGCAAAGTTACCTTTGACTGAAGCCCAAAAAGTGGCGATAAAGATGAACATCATGAAGAAGCCAAGACCCACCATGGCACGGAATGACCAGAACAGGGGTTTGACAGCAGGAATGGTATCTCTGGCAGCCTGGGCAATCATTTCAGGCGTGGCCTGGGCGACATCGGCTGTGTAGCGTTTAAGCAGCAGGCCAAAACCAAGGTCTTGTTTGTGTTGCATGAAAGTATCCATGGCTTCCTGGTCATCGCGGTTCGCCCGCAGTTTGTCCAAGGCCACTACGGCTTGCTGGCCAGACTCGATACGGCCGTGGTTTTCCTTGATGATATCGTGAATGCCAGGCATGACTTCAGTGGTGGAGCGGGTGCCAATCAGGCCCATTACCCATGGGATTTGAATTGCCCAGTCATTTTTCATTTCTGCATCATTAACGGATGCAATCAAGGTAAAGGGGGCGGGAGCCGGTTCGGTTTCCCACATGCCTTCAATTGCGGCCATTTTGGTTTTTTGAGCCTTGCCAATCGAGTAGCCTGACTCGTCACCCAGGACGATAACGGAAAGGATAGAGGCGAGACCAAAAGCGGCGGCAATGCGAAAACTGCGTTTGGCAAATTCGACATCCTGTTTTTTCAGCAGATACCAGCTGGAAATTGAAAGCACGAACATGGATGCCGTTACATAACCGGCAGAAACCGTATGCACGAATTTGTTTTGGGCTTCGGCGTTGAAAACAATCGTCCAGAAATTGTCCATTTCCATCCGCATGCTTTCAAAGTTGAATTCGGCCCCGATAGGGTTTTGCATCCAGCCATTGGCAACCAGGATCCAAAGGGCGGACAGGTTGGTGCCGACGGCCATTAAAATGGTGACCACCAGATGCTGTTTGCGTGACATGCGCTCCCAGCCAAAAAAGAACAGGCCGACAAAGGTTGACTCTAAAAAGAAAGCCATGAGGCCTTCAATAGCCAGTGGGGCGCCGAAAATATCTCCCATGTAGTGGGAGTAGTAAGCCCAGTTGGTGCCGAATTGAAATTCTAGCGTGAGGCCTGTGGTTACACCAAGGGCGAAGTTGATGCCAAAGAGTTTGCCCCAGAAGCGGGTCATGTCCTTGTAAATAACCTTTCCGGTCATGACATAGGCGGATTCCATAATGACAAGAATCCATACCAGGCCAAGTGTTAGTGGCACGAACAGGAAGTGGTACATGGCTGTCAAGCCAAATTGCAGCCGTGATATGTTGACTAATTCATCCATTCGGATTTACTCCTTGAAGCTAGTGCTGGAATGAAGCGGGGGGATGGGTGTCACAGGAGTGACACGCACCTTAAATAAATGCAATGAGAAATTTCCGGATCAGGAAAAGAGAGGAGGCGCCTGGCTACGGTTGGGCCGCCAGCGGATGGTACGAAACAGCAGTTGCCATTCGTAGCTGACAAAGGTAATGATTTGACGGGCGATGAACCCGAGGAGCAGGATACAGGCCAGCGTGACAATGGCCGCTTGCAATTCTGAGAGAAGACAGAACAGGCAGTGGATGTTTGTGGTGTGTGCGGAAGAATCCTGGTCTGGGGAGGTATTGTTGATGATCAGGGTTTTGCCGTTCCCGGACGAGTCGCAGATTTCGATGGTGAACGGGGAAAGGGAGTCATTGTGCAGGAGTGATGAAACAGAAGGGGAAACCGCTACCAAGGTCATCACGATGAGGACGACCCATGAGGCAAAATAGAGAGTGCGGTTTTTGTTGCGGTTCACAATGATGTTGACTAATAAAGCATGTTAAACAAATTGTAAACGCAACGAAAAAAAATGACTTTGCTAAATCTCAAAAGTTTCTTGATTTAGATTAATTTTTTTTGCAGCCAGTGTTTTTCTTGAATGATGCCATTGTCTGATGGGGTTTTCATTAGGCGAGCAACCAGGGTATGGGGTAGAAAATATCAGGCATGGCAGGAAGTTTAAATTCGGGGACTCAAAATTTGCAGGTCGGGGGTAAACTTGGGTAAAAATTCACAAACCCACGTAAAATATGGGCAATTCGGAAATTTGACATAGATCCATTAGGAGAATCTCACATGGCATTAGTTTCAATGCGTCAGTTGCTCGACCATGCAGCCGAAAACGGCTATGGCATCCCTGCATTCAACGTTAATAATCTTGAACAGGTCCAGGCCATCATGGAAGCGGCCAAAGAAACCAATAGTCCCGTTATCATGCAAGCCTCTGCCGGTGCCCGTAAATATGCAGGTGAAGGTTTTCTGAAATACCTTATCCAGGCAGCAGTTGAAAGCTACCCTGAAATTCCTGTGGTCATGCACCAGGATCACGGCCAGTCTCCTGAAATTTGCCAGGGTGCCATCAATCTGGGTTTTTCCAGTGTCATGATGGACGGTTCCCTGATGTCAGACGGCAAAACCATTGCCGATTATGAATATAACGTGGATGTCACCAAAAAAGTGGTGGACATGGCCCATAAGCTGGGTGTTACCGTTGAAGGCGAACTGGGTTGCCTGGGTTCTCTTGAAACCATGGAAGGCGACAAGGAAGACGGGCACGGTGCTGATGGCAAACTAACCATCGACCAGTTGCTGACCGACCCTGAGCAGGCTGCTGATTTTGTACGCCGCACCCAGCTTGATGCCCTGGCAATTGCCATTGGAACCAGTCACGGCGCGTATAAATTCACCCGCAAGCCTACCGGAGACATCCTGTCGATCCAGCGCATCAAGGAAATCCATGCCCGCCTGCCCAATACCCATTTGGTGATGCATGGCAGCTCCAGCGTGCCCCAAGAGTTGCTGGCTGAAATCCGCGAATTCGGTGGCGACATGAAAGAAACTTATGGCGTTCCTGTGGAAGAAATCCAGGAAGCCATTAAATATGGCGTTCGCAAAATTAATATCGATACCGATATCCGTCTTGCCATGACGGGTGCCATTCGTCGTTTCCTGGCCGAAAATCCTTCTAAATTCGACCCGCGCGAATACAACAAGCCTGCCCGTGAAGCAGCGAAACAAGTGTGTATTGCGCGTTATGAAGCGTTTGGTACGTCAGGTAATGCCAGCAAAATCAAGCCGGTCAGCCTGTCTGAAATGGCTTCCTTGTATGCTGCCGGTAAACTGGCCCAGCAAGTTAAATAAACCAGTGTTTGCATAAAAGGCAAATGCCGGTATTAAAAATCCCGCCTTGCATTCATTTGGGGCGGGATTATTAATTTAAAGCGTTAAAATACTGGGTTTGATCCGTTATGGTTTTGCACCATAACGCAAAATCCATTCCAACCGAAAACTTAAGGGTTACAAGTGGTTACTGCACTTCATCAATCAACCATCAAATCATTACCATTGCTGGCACGCGGTAAAGTACGTGACATGTATGCCGTGGGTGATGATAAGCTGCTTATCATTGCCAGCGACCGCATTTCCGCGTTTGACGTCATTCTTGATGATCCGATTCCGGGCAAAGGCAAGGTACTTACCGAATTAACCGAGTTCTGGCTGAAAAAACTGGCGCACATCATTCCCAATCACTCTACCGATGTGAAACCCGAAGAAGTGGTGGCCCCCGATGAGATTGATCAGGTCACAGGCCGTGCCGTGGTGGTTAAACGCCTAAAACCTGTGTTGGTTGAAGCGGTTGCCCGCGGTTATCTGATTGGTTCCGGCTGGAAGGATTACCAGGCAACCGGTACGGTTTGCGGCGTGAAGTTGCCCGCAGGCCTGAAACTGGCTAGCAAATTGCCTGAGCCTATGTTTACGCCTGCCGCCAAGGCCGAGTTCGGTTCACACGATGAGAACGTGGATTTTGCCCATGTGGTGAAGGAAGTGGGCCAGGAAATGGCAGAAAAAATTCGGGACATTACCCTGAAACTCTATACGGAAGCCGCCCGTTTTGCCGCGGAAAAAGGCATTATTATTGCCGACACCAAATTCGAGTTCGGCCTGGATGAAAACAACCAGCTGTATTTAATGGATGAAGTGCTGACCCCTGATTCTTCCCGTTTCTGGCCGGCTGACAGCTATCAGGAAGGGATCAGCCCTCCTTCATTCGATAAACAGTTTGTGCGCGACTGGCTTGAAACCCAGCCTTGGGACAAAACAGCACCGGCTCCCCGCCTGCCACAAGACGTACTCGAGAAAACCGCCGCTAAATACCGTGAAGCGGCAGACCGCCTGCTGGCTTAAGAAAAGGAACATCATGAGCGACAATATCAAGCCGGTTGTAGGCGTTATTATGGGTTCTTCCAGTGACTGGGATATCATGCAGAATGCGACCCGGATACTTGAAGAGTTTGGCGTGCCCTACCAGGCACAGGTTATTTCAGCCCATCGCATGCCGCATGATATGGTGGCTTATGGTGCCCGTGCCTACAACGACGGTATCCGTGCCATTATTGCCGGTGCTGGTGGCGCAGCCCATCTTCCAGGCATGATGGCCGCCCTGACCGAAGTGCCGGTGTTTGGCGTGCCGGTGCCATCCCGCTATTTGAAGGGCGAAGATTCGTTGTTGTCGATTGTGCAAATGCCCAAAGGTGTGCCGGTCGCCACGTTTGCCATTGGTGAGGCCGGAGCGGCTAATGCTGCCTTGCATGCCATTGCAACACTGGCCATGACCAATCCTGAACTGCGTGAAAAATTGCTGGCTTTTCGTGAAAAACAAACGGCCGCCGCCCGCGCAATGACCCTGCCACCTACGGCTTAGTTTTTCTGCAATTAAAAGAATTGATCTCTTATGACTAATACTGTAACGACTTCTGCTGTTGTTTATCCCGGCCAGTGGCTTGGCATGTTGGGTGGTGGGCAACTGGGCCGCATGTTCTGTCATGCGGCGCAAAGCATGGGGTATAAAGTGGTAGTGCTTGATCCTGCCCAGGACAGTCCGGCCGGAACCGTTGCCGAAAAACAGGTATACGCAGCCTATGATGATGTAAAAGGGCTGGATGAGTTGGCTGCGCTGACGCGTGTGGTAACTACCGAATTTGAAAATGTACCTGCGGCCAGCCTTAAACAGCTGTCGGTCAATTGCCGGGTCAGTCCCGGTGCGGCGGCAGTGGCCGTGGTGCAAGATCGTATTGCTGAAAAAGCGTTTATCGCTTCTCAGGATATTCCGGTTGCACCTTATGCCGAAGTGCGCTCTGCCGCTGATCTTGAAAATGCCGGACAGCAGCTGTTTCCAGGCATTCTCAAGGCTGCCCGCCTGGGTTATGACGGTAAAGGGCAGGCTCGTGTAACTAATGTTCAGGAGGCCCTTGCTGCTTTTGATTCGTTTGGCAATGTGCCTTGCGTGCTTGAAGCCATGCTGCCCCTGAAAGAAGAAATTTCGGTGGTCATGGCGCGTGGTTTCAATGGTGAGGTCGCGGTTTTCCCAATTGGTCAAAATACCCATGTGAATGGCATTTTGGCCACCACCGTGGTTAACCCCGGACTGATTGCCGAAAACATTCAGGTCCAGGCCAAGCAGGCGGCCATTAAAATCGCCGAAGGCCTGAACTATTTTGGTGTTTTGTGCGTTGAGTTTTTTATTCTTGAAGATAACAGCTTGATTGCCAATGAGGTGGCGCCCCGTCCGCATAATAGTGGCCATTACACCATGAATGCCTGTGCCAGCAGCCAGTTTGAGCAGCAGGTGCGGGTCATGGCCGGCATGCCTCTGGGTTCAACCCAATTGCTGGCCCCCGCCATTATGCTGAACATTTTGGGCGACAGCTGGTTCCACCCCGAAACGGATGCCTTTGCTGAGCCGGCATGGGACAAGGTCTTGGCCTTGCCTGGCGTATCCTTGCACCTGTATGGCAAAAGTGAAGCCCGCAAAGGTCGAAAAATGGGTCATGTCAATATCGTGCATGAAAACTTTGACACGGTGCTGGCCCATGCCCGCCAGGTCAGTGAAATCCTCAATTTAAGCCAGGTATTGTAAATGCACCCAGACCAGGAGCAAGAGGTTTACAGGGCGGCTACCAGGCTGCTGCAAGGCGAGCTGGTTGCCTTTCCCACCGAAACGGTTTATGGCTTGGGTGCAGATGCCGAAAACCCGCAGGCGGTTGACAAAATTTACCAAGCCAAGGGCCGGCCCTCAAACCATCCGGTTATTGTGCACGTGGCACCCGAGGCAGATTTGTCTTACTGGGCCAAGGATATTCCCGAAGAAGCCCATCAACTCATCAATGCCTTCTGGCCTGGCCCTCTAACCCTTATTTTGCAACGCGCTACCCATATTCCTGACGCGGTCAGTGGCGGACAGGACAGCATTGGTATTCGTTGCCCGTCGCATCCTGTTGCCCAGGCCCTGTTGCGGCAATTTGCCGGGCTCAAGCTGTCAGGACAAGGGGGAATTGCCGCTCCTTCGGCCAACAAGTTTGGCCAGGTGTCGCCCACTTTGGCAGAGCACGTTATTAGCGAGTTTCCTGAAGAAGTGGCCAAGGGCATGCCCGTTCTTGAAGGGGGTGCCGCCGAGATTGGCATAGAATCAACCATTGTTGATTTGTCCCGGATCCAGCAGGGCGTTGGGGCGGTTTTGCTACGGCCCGGCCATATCAGTGCCAAGCAGATAGGCGAGGTGCTGGGTTATGCCCCACAATTGCCCGATAGCCATGCACCCCGCGTATCGGGTACGCTTAAGGCGCACTATGCACCACGTACCCCTTTAATGTTATTTACCGCCCAGGAGTTGGCGCAAGGCACACTACAAAACCGGGTGCCTGCCGGACAGAAATGGGCGGTTTTTGTTTTTGATGTCGGCCAGCAGCCGGAAACGGCCGGCATAGACTGGTTTGCGGTTTCCAATGATCCGGTACAGTATGCCCATGAGCTTTATGCTTTTTTGCGCCAGGTAGACCGCTTGGGATATCAGCGAATCTGCATACAGGCCTTGCCTGAAGACCAGGGCTGGGAGGCGGTGAATGACCGTTTGCAAAGGGCTGCTGCGGCTTTCCCTAGGTGACATTTTTACCAAACACGATTATGATTATCCGGTTATGAATAACCGGATAATTTTATGATCCAGTTTACCGGCATTGATGAAATCGTCGCAATCCGGCGAGAGATCCATGCACATCCAGAGCTTTGCTATGAAGAGCATCGTACCGCCGCACTGGTAGAGAAAAAATTAAAAGAGTGGGGCATAGAATGTACAACCGGCGTCGGGAAAACCGGTGTGGTAGGCAGCATCAAGTCAGGAACTTCGAGTAAAACCATAGGCTTGCGGGCAGACATGGACGCCTTGCCCATGCAGGAAGAAAATAATTTTGCCCATCGCTCCCGCCATGATGGAAAAATGCATGGCTGTGGCCATGACGGGCATACAGCCATTTTGCTGGCTGCCGCAAAACATTTAAGCGAAAACCGTAATTTTGATGGTACGGTCCGGTTTATTTTCCAGCCAGCCGAAGAGGGTGGTGCCGGCGCCAAGGCCATGATTGAAGACGGGCTGTTTGAACGTTTTCCCTGTGATGCCGTGTTTGGCTTGCATAACTGGCCTGGCATGCCTGAAGGCAGTTTTGGCTATCGGGCCGGACCTTTGATGGCCTCGAGCAATGTTTTTCGCATCAATATACGGGGCAAGGGCGGGCATGCTGCGGCACCGCAAGACAGTGCCGACCCGGTTCCGGTCATTGCCCAACTGGTGCAGGCGTTGCAAACGGTGGTGTCACGCAATATCCGTCCCATTGATGCCGCTGTATTGTCGATTACCCAAATCCATGCCGGAACGGCAAGCAATGTGATTCCCGACCATGGCTGGATTGGTGGTGCGGTTCGCGCTTTTACTGATGAGGTGGTAGACCTGATCGAGGCGCGCATGAATAAGCTGGCAGCACAAATTGCCGAAGCATTTTCCTGCACCAGCGAAGTTATTTTCGAGCGACGTTATCCTGCCTTGGTCAATAGTGAAGCAGAAACCAAGCTGTGTGCCGAGGTCATGCGCAGCTTGTATGGAGAAGAAAAAAGCGCTGAATATGTGTTTGAGCATGAACCGGTCATGCCATCCGAGGATTTTTCCTTCATGTTGCAGGAAAAGCCTGGCTGTTATGTATTCCTGGGCAATGGCGACGGATCCCACCGCCAGCCGGATCACGGCCTGGGGCCTTGCCTGTTGCATAATCCCAGTTATGACTTTAATGACAACTTGCTGGGCATAGGCGCTTCTTTTTGGGTCAGGCTGACAGAAAAGTATCTGGGTTAATCAACCTTAAGCGCTTAATCTAAAGGACACGAGTTGAATATTATCCTGGCTTCCGAGTCGCATGAATATGCCGATAACTGGTTGAAAATCATCAAGGCAAAATACCCCCATTGGCATGCTTTTGTCTACCAGCCAGGAATGCCACACCCTGGTGTGGCGGTTACCCGGGCAATTGTCTGGAAACCACCCGTTTCATTGTTTACAGACTATCCCGGGCTGAAGCACCTGTTCAATATGGGGGCGGGCGTAGATGCCATTTTGCGGCAACCTGGCTTGCCGGCCGACATTCAGGTTATCCGCCTTGAAGATGCCGGAATGGCCGATAAAATGCTGGAATATGTCATTCATTTCTTGTCAAAAATGACCCGTCCTTTTGATCAATATGCCCGTTTTCAGCAACAGCAGCAATGGAAGCCCCTGCCAGAGCAGGCTTCCAGCCAGATGGCCGTGGGGGTGATGGGTCTGGGGGTTATTGGGCAGAAAATCGCGCAGGCACTGGCCGGGTTGGGATATACGGTGCATGGCTGGTCCCGTAGCGAACGAAAACTGCAGGGTGTATCTACGTATGCCGGTGAAACAGGATTGTCCGCTTTTTTAAAAAATACGCGTATCCTCATTAATGTATTGCCACTGACACAGCAAACCCGGGGCATTCTTAACCGGCAAACCTTGGGCCAATTGCAGGCACCAGCGGGCCTGATCAATATTGGCCGTGGCGAACACCTGCATGAAGAAGACCTGCTTGAACTGATGAAATCGGGCCATATTGGCAAGGCGGTACTTGATGTTTTCAGTACGGAACCTTTGCCTCATGGACATCCCTTCTGGCTGCATCCCGACATTATTGTGACACCGCATATTTCCGGTCCTACCAATGATGAGCTTGCCCTGGCCCAGATCAGCCTGAAAATTGCCGATCTTGATCATGGTCGGGAAATGGGTGGCGTTGTGTCAAGGGAAGCGGGTTATTAAGGCTTGCGCATTTGCCATCAACACGGCAATGCACAATTGCGATTGCCGTTGGTGAGGTTATCAGGTTAGCGCAAAATAGGCGGCAAAAATAATCAGCAAAATAATAATAAACCGGAGTACCGAGATCGTATTTTTAGGCCCAGTTGTATAGGGGATTTGTTCGGGGATGTCAGCAACAGGATCTGGGCTGGCAGTTGTTTCTGTTGCCGCTTCATGTGGACTGGCCGACGCGGGTTCTGGCTCTGGTGATTCGCCTGATGGACGGGTTAATGATTCCAGTAATTTTTTCTGATTGGCCCTGATGAGTGCTTCCAGGTCTGGCAAGGGCCAGAGGTTCTCTGCGCGACCGGTTAACACCATGAAAGGGTCAACGTTGGGGGCTTGAAGTTCTTCGAGAATACCTTTGATTTCAAATTTCAAATCGCTGTCAGCGGCCAGCTTATCGAGTGGCATGCCTTCTTTGAGTTTTTGCCAGTCGCGGGCACGATTTCGCAGCATGAAACGCCAGTCTTCTCCAGAGGCTTGTTCAATTTCTGACAATTGGGTGGTTCGGAGGATGATAAAGGCCCCGGTCATTTTTTCTTGCAGGAAAACATCAAATTTTTTCAGGATCGGGTGCCATTGTTCCGGCAAGATGTTTGCAAGGGCTTCCAGTCGATGGGTCCAGTGCCTGAGCGCTTCATTGGTAGGGGCGCTTAGATAGGGATAGGTTTTTTCCGGATCATCACCGATGCGGGCTGTCTGGATATGGGTATCGTCAAACAGGGCCCACCAGAACAGTGCGGGCCAATGACGGGCCTGAAGCTCAAGAACCATATCTTGCTTGAAAACATTATGCAATGCAATATTATCGCCATCAGGAATGGACTCATGGCTTAACAGATTGGCAAGATAAACAACGTCCTGCATGTTGGGTTCCTTATGCTTTTTTAAAGTTCGGTGTATTTTTTGGCATTGCCCCGTGCTTTGTCCAGCGGGTATTTAATGTCATTAAGTGCCAGCTTTTCTGCCGCAGCCTCTAGGATATCAATATCAAGCACCCGGCTAATTGTTAATAAATACAGGAAAACATCGGCTATTTCGTGCTTTACCGCCTGCAGTTTCTGGGGGTCAAGCCGCAAGGACTCTTCTTCTGTCATCCATTGAAAAATTTCCAGCAATTCAGCGGCTTCAACCGTAAGGGCCATGGCAATGTTTTTGGGAGAGTGATATTTGTCCCATTCTCTTTCATGGGCAAATTGCCTGAGCTTTTGCTTGATATGATCAAGATCAGCAGCCATTTTCTTCCTTAAATATGAACAATTATAAATGCATAAAAGCAGCCGGCTATTTTCCGGCTGCTTTGGGTGGATGGTGAAGTAAAGATTTATGGCTTGATGGCGATCTTCAGCACGCCGTCACGCTGGTTGGCAAAAAGGTCATAGGCCTCGACAATGTCGTCGAGTTTGTATTCATGGGTTACTAGCGCTTCAAGGTTGACCCGGCCGGATTCGACGATCTTGAGCAGGCGACGCATTCTTTCCTTGCCGCCGGGGCATAGTGCGGTAACGATTTTGTGATCGCCAAGGCCCGCGGCAAATGCACTGACCGGAATGGTCAGGTCTTGAGAGTAAACGCCCAGGCTGGACAGCGTGCCGCCCGGTTTCAGGACGCGAAGTGCCTGTTCAAAGGTGGCTTGGGTACCCAGTGCTTCAATGCTGACATCCACTCCACGACCGGCGGTCAGTTTCATGATTTCGTCAACCACATCGACTTTTTTGAAGTTAAGGGTAACATCGGCACCCATTTGGCGGGAAATTTCCAGGCGTTCGTCGACACCGTCTACGGCGATAATGGTGGCAGCTCCACGCAGTTTTGCGCCAGCGGTGGCACACAGGCCAATAGGGCCCTGGGCGAAGATGACAACCGTGTCACCAATTTTGATGTCGCCATTTTCAGCACCCTTGAAGCCGGTTGACATGATGTCGGGGCACATGAGTACCTGTTCATCGGTCAGGGCATCGGGTACCGGCGCCAGGTTGGCCTGCGCATCGGGGACCAGTACATATTCGGCCTGGGTGCCATCGATAATGTTACCAAAACGCCAGCCACCGGTTGCCTTGTAGCCGTGGCAGGCGCAAGTGCCACTGGCGGTCAGATAGCCGCCATCTTGTGAAGGGAATCCGTCCTGGCACGCATACGAGGTGAAGCTGGGACAAATGGCGCCGGCAATGACCCGTTGTCCTTCTTGGTAGCCGGTTACGTTACTGCCCAGTTTTTCAATGATGCCCACTGGTTCGTGGCCAACGGTCAGTCCGGGTGCAACCGGATATTCACCTTTCAGGATATGAACGTCTGTGCCGCAGATGGTGGTGGTGGTAATGCGCAGGAGTGCGTCGTTGGGGCCAACATCGGGGATGGCTTTTTCCTGGATTTCGATTCGGCCAGGCGCAACAAAAACAGCAGCTTTCATGGTAGACATGGTAGTCCTCCTAGGTGAGATGGCTTAAAGGGGAGTACAAGATACTTCACTCCACTGTGTATGACTATACAACTATACAATCCAAAAATGACAGGATATCTAAGCAATTTTAAGGTTTTGTTGTTCGAGGACTAGTCAATTAAGGTCAACAGAAAGGGCTGGCAAGTTAGAATACGATGTTATCAATTAAAGTAGATGCTGACGTGGTTTATTCAGTCAAGGAAATATTCAAGACATTGCAGGGAGAGGGCGCGCAGGCCGGGCGTACGGCCGTATTTTGTCGCTTCTCAGGTTGCAATTTGTGGTCGGGCCGTGAACAGGATCGTGCCGGTGCACAATGCACTTTCTGTGATACCGATTTTGTCGGTACCGATGGCACTGATGGGGGCAAGTACGCCTCGGCCCACGCGCTGGCAGCAAAGCTGGCCATGATTTGGGGGGCGGGAACTGAAAACCGTTTTGTGGTTTTTACCGGGGGAGAACCCCTGTTGCAACTGGATGACGACCTGATTCGGGCGGTGCATGAACAGGGATTTGAGATTGCGGTGGAAACCAATGGCACCTTGCCTGCCCCTGACGGCATTGACTGGATTTGTGTCAGCCCCAAGGCTGGTACAACACTGGTCCAGACCCGTGGCAATGAGCTGAAGCTGGTATATCCGCAACCAGGTATAGACCCTGCGCAATTCGAGCATCTGGATTTCCAGCAATTCTGGCTCCAGCCCATGGATAACCTGGTGCAGCGTGAGAATACCGCACAGGCCATTGCCTGGTGCCTTGAGCATCCACGCTGGCGTCTAAGTACACAAACCCATAAAATTATAGGAATACGATAGTGGCAAGCAATGCACTGGTACTTTTTTCCGGAGGCCAGGACTCAACGGCTTGTCTGGCCTGGGCATTAAGCCGTTTTGACCGGGTAGAGACCGTTGGATTCGATTATGGCCAGCGTCATCATGTGGAACTGGCATGCCGGCAAAACGTGATCGCTGAAATTCGTCGGCAGTTTCCCGATTGGAATGCCAGGCTGGGACAAGATCATCTGCTGGATCTGGGCTTGCTGGGGCAAATTTCAGATTGTGCCCTTACCAGCGAAACCGAAATCCGTTTTGCCGAAAGCGGCTTGCCCAATACGTTTGTGCCTGGCCGCAATCTTATTTTCCTTACTTTTGCTGCCACGCTGGCTTATCGCCGCAACCTTGGGGTTTTAGTAACCGGTGTGTGTGAAACCGATTACTCCGGTTATCCCGACTGCCGTAGCAACACCATGCAGGCTATGCAACTGGCGCTTAACCTGGGTATGGAACAGCAATTCAGGATAGAAACACCGCTGATGTGGCTGGACAAGGCACAAACCTGGCAGCTGGCTGCCGATTTGGGCGGAGAAGCGCTGCTGGACATTACCCGCGAGCACAGCCATACCTGTTATTTGGGCGAGCGCAATCGGCGTTTTGATTGGGGTTATGGCTGCCGTACTTGCCCCGCCTGTGAGCTGAGGGCAAAAGGATACGAAACATTTATGAAAGCATATCAGGGGGAGGTTGGTCGATGATACGCATTACACGAAAAATGGAGTTTGATGCGGGTCATCGCATTCCAGACCATCGCAGCCAGTGCCGTAATTTGCACGGGCACCGTTATGTCCTGGAAATTACCCTTGAAGGCGAAGTGCGTGATACGCCCGGACAGTCAGACAACGGGATGGTGCTTGATTTTTCCGATATCAAGACGATTGCCCATGAGCGGGTGGTGGGGCCGTGGGATCATGCTTTCCTGGTTTGTCAAAGCGATACTGCAGTACTGGCGTTTCTTAAGTCAATGCCTGATCATAAAACGGTTGTGACCAGCAAAGTGCCAACGGCGGAAAACCTTGCGCAACTGGCTTTTGATTTGCTGGCTCCTGCATTTGAACAGCGCTATGGCAAAGACCTGGTCTTGCATCGGGTGAGGCTGTATGAGACGCCCAACTGCTGGGCCGATGCTACCAGGAAGACGGTCTCCTGTTAATTGGTTTTTTTATGGCATGCCCTGTGGCATGCATGGCTCGGGCGGGTTGTCCTTGATGTGCTAAGATGCCCGGTTTTTAATGGTTTTGAAGAAAAAATATTTATGAAAATCAGGTCTTTTATACTGGAAGACGGCGAAGCCGTTATCCGTTTATGGAATGAGTGCGGTTTGGTCAGGCCATGGAATGATCCCCGGAAAGATATCGAACGCAAACTGACGACCCAGCCAGAATTGTTTTTGGTTAGCGAGAAAAATGGGGTGGTGGTAGGTTCGGCCATGATCGGTTACGAGGGGCACCGGGGATGGGTTTATTACCTCGCGGTTGATCCGGCATGTCAGGGGCAAGGTATTGGCCAAGCCTTAATGCAAGAGGCCGAAAACCGGCTAATTGAAAGGGGTTGCCCCAAGATTCAGTTATTGGTGCGCAGCAATAATAGTAAGGTGCTGGCTTTTTACGAAAAGCTGGGATATGAGGTTGGTGATGTGCTTATGTTGGGCAAGCGGCTGATTCCTGACGAATAAGAGGGTTAATTTGAAGGATGCTTATATAAGCAGCGAATAAGCGTGTATATTTATCCTATCAAAATATCATCAAGATCAAGGAGATATAATGGCTTATGAATTCCACTCCCCCTCAGAAACCAATAGCGTCATTGTGGGCGGCGGTACGATGGGAACCGATATTGCCACGGTATTGCTGCGTGCAAAGTCCCGCTGCACCATAGTAGAACCCAGCCAGCTTCAACATGAAGGGATATGCAACCGTATCGCACAAAACTTGCAGGCTATCGGACGTGAAGAAAACCGTTCACTGCTTTCAGTTGTTGCTTCTCTTGAGGAAATTGACTGGTCGGGCGTGCATCTGGTGATTGAGGCAATTCCTGAAGATCTGGCGCTCAAGCAAGCGCTGTTCAAGGATCTTGAGCGCCTGGCAGGGGCTGACGTCATTTTATGCAGTAACAGCTCTAGTTTTCCGATCAGTGATATTGCCGAAGGCCTGCAAACGGCAGAAAGGATGGCCGGCTTGCATTTTTTCATGCCAGCACATATTGTGCCACTGGTTGAGGTGGTACTGGGCAAGCAAACCAATCCCGAGGTGGGGGCGACTCTGGTGGCCCTGATGAAACGCTGTGGTTCGGTGCCGGTCCTGATCCGCAAAGATGTGCCCGGTTTCCTCGCCAATCGCCTGCAACATGCTATTGGCCGGGAAGCTTATTCGCTGATCCAGTCGGGTATTGTGACCGCTGAAGATGTGGATGCCGCCGTGCGTTTTGGATTTGGTTTTCGGTATTTGGCGGCTGGCCCGATTATGCAAAAGGAAATTGCCGGTTGGGATGTTCATGCTGCGGCTGCCGCAACCATTTACCCTGACCTGTCAAATGCGGCAATGCCTCCCGCAGTCTTGACTGACAAAATAAAAAATGGCAACTATGGCATGAAAACGGGGGAAGGTTTCTATACATGGACACCAGAAACCATGCAAGAGGAAAAACAGCGTTACGATCAGGTATTAAGGCAAGGGCTTGAAATTTTGTCCAAAGACCTTCCTGAAATTGAACCCTGAACCGGAATTTTTCACTAAAATCCTGTTGGTCTTGCCTGACGGGGACAATGGGGTGATAATCTGGTTTTTCATGCTAAAACTTGGGCGCTGAAAGTACGGGAATATGCGGTTTTTTTTCCAATAAATATCTGTTTTTACAAACAATAATTTGGATTTTCCGATTGTTTCCTATTATCCGAATTAAATTGCCACAAAATGAATGTGCTGGTTCTGTAAAAGGTGTAACATTCAGCCTGATATTATCTTTAGAGGAGTGTAAAATGAATAAACCAAATTCTGGCAGTCGCCTTAAATTTGGGTTTGTTGCGTTAATGGCATTAACGTTTGCTGGATGCTCATCAATCAGTAACGTCAGTTCAGACGGAGTTACCGAAGATCCTGTCTGGCCAAATGTTGAAAGCGTTACCTTAAATAACAAGCAGGGTACTTACCCCAATTTTTATAATTTGACACAGGTCCGTTCTGGCGTAACCAAAGACCAACTCTATTATTTGCTGGGCCGCCCGCACTTTAGTGAAGGCATCAGTGCAAAAGAATGGGATTACCTCTTCCATTTCCATACCCCTGACATGGGTGTCAATAATGTCACAACCTGCCAGTTCAAGATTCTTTTCGACACCGACAGTATTGCCCGCAGTTTTTATTGGCGTAGCGTAGGCGAAGGTGCCGGTTGCCCGCCAGGAAGTGCCAAACAGTCATATACACTAAGTGCAGATGCTTTGTTTGAGTTTGACAAATCAACACTAAGCGCCATTACAACAGGCCGTCAGGAACTGGACAATCTTGCCCAAAGCTTAAGCAATGCGAAGGACGTGACCGGTATTACTATTGTTGGTCATACCGACCGCTTGGGTAATAGCGGTTATAACATGAAGCTGTCACAGGCCCGTGCAGAAACCGTTGGCAACTATCTGGTTAGCCAGGGTATTCCGGCTAACATGATCCAGGCTTATGGCGTGGGCGATTCACAACCTGTTGTGCAATGTGATGGTGGTGGCCAAGAGCTTATCAACTGTCTGGCGCCAAACCGTCGTGTCGTCATTACCGTAGACAACAAGCAATAAAACAGGCTGTTTCTTCATAATTATTCAAGTCTGAACCATATTTACACCCGTACCGCATAACTTTTCTAAAGTTATGCGGTTTTTTTATATGCCTTGTAGAAAATGCTGGCATATGATGTTGTTTATCAAAACATTGTGAACAATAGTTAATTGCGATTTGGTTTGATATAAAACAATACTGCCTATCAACTCTCAAGTTACCATAGTCTCAAGCTTTAAATAAAGATATTAAAAACTCATTACGGGGAATTGGTAAGTATCCTTATTAAATTTTTTTTAAAAGGCTACTTATATTTTTTAAGAGAGGTTGTATTATGGTGAAAATGAAAAAATCCATTGCTAGCTACGCGCTGGCATCAATATTATGTCTGGCCGGCAGTGCTGGTGTCATGGCCCAAGACAAAGCGGCAGAGGCCACCAAAACGGAACGCTACAAACCCAACAATGAATTGATTGTTGCCATTGAGCCTGCAAGTGGTCAGAATCCTGCAGAAGTCGAGCTGGGTAAAAAACTGTTCTTTGATCCCCGTTTGTCACGGTCGGGTTTCATTTCCTGTAACTCTTGCCATAACCTGGGCATGGGCGGCAGCGATAACCTGCCTACCTCAATTGGCCACAACTGGCAGGAAGGTCCTATCAACTCACCAACCGTATTGAACTCCAGCCTGAACTTTGTCCAGTTCTGGGACGGTCGTGCGGCAGACTTGCGTGAGCAGGCTGGTGGTCCCATTGCCAACCCGCTGGAAATGGCTTCCTCACATGACCTGGTGGTGAATATTCTTGAGTCCATTCCTCAATACAAGGAAGAGTTCAAAAAAGTATATGGTACCGACACCATCACGATTAATGAAGTGACCAAAGCACTGGCAGTATTTGAAGAAACCCTGGTAACGCCTAATGCACCCTTTGACCGTTGGTTGAAAGGTGATGAAAATGCCATTAATGACCAGGAGCTGCGTGGTTATCTGACCTTTAAGGAAAGCGGTTGCGTTGCCTGTCATAATGGAGCCAACGCGGGCGGATCCTCATTCCAGAAAATGGGTCTGGTCGAGCCGTACGTTACCGATAACGAAGCCGCCGGCCGTGCCGGTGTGACCGGTAAAGACGTTGACCGTATGATGTTCAAGGTGCCTACCCTGCGCAACGTGGAATTGACCTATCCGTACTTCCACGATGGTGCGGCCAATACATTGGCTGAAGCGGTGGACATTATGGGAAGACTGCAGTTAGGCCGCAAATTTACAGACAATGAAATTGAAGATATTGTCGCCTTCCTGAAAACCCTGACCGGTGAGCAGCCACGGTTTGAAATGCCTATCCTGCCACCTTCCAGTGATTTGACACCCCGTGCCAAACCTTTTGAATAAGGGATAGCAAAGGTTAAATGGCAGTGCTGTGAGCGGCTGCCATTAACAAGTCTCGATTAAAAAACACCTGTTTCGTCTTGGCGAACAGGTGTTTTTTTGCAGAAAAAGATACATGATAGTAAAAAACGTCAAAGCGGTTTGACTGGCTGTTGAAATTATCAAGCCGTTTTTTACGTGAAGCGGGGGTAAGAGTGCAAAGGGTGTGATGCAGGCCAATCATTAAACGGACGCGGGTTTATATTGCTCGCCTAGCAATTTGTGTTGGTTTTGATACAGCCACTTTTTGTTTTTAAGACCAGAAAATCATTCCGTGAGTATATTCACTTACAATCATTGATAATTCAAATGGAAATTATCAAGAGATATTCGGAGAATATGAATGAAGCTTTATTATTCAACAACATCCCCTTTTGTGCGCAAAGTGATGATGGTGGTGCAAGAGTTGGGTTTGCTTGATCAACTGGAAAAGGAGACGGTACAGGTCCATCCGGTTAACCGTTTGCAATCGCTTATAGTTTCCAATCCACTCGGGCAAGTCCCCACCCTGATTACCGATGATGGCCAGGCCCTTTATGACAGCCGGGTTATTTGTGAGTATCTGAATGACAAAGCCAATGGCCGCCTGTTTGGCGACCAGCAGAGCCGCTGGGGAATCTTGTCCGAATTGGCTGCGCTGGATGGTTCGCTGAGTGCTTTGGTGACTGCCCGCTATGAAATCAGTGTCAGGCCTGTCGAGTTGCAGTGGTTGGCCTGGGTTGATGCTCAAATGGACAAGACCCGCACGACACTGGAATATTTCGAAGGCAAGGCTGATACACTTGAAGGCCGGGTGGATATCGCCATTTTTGACCTGGCCTGTTTATTGGGTTACCTTGATTTCCGCTTCGCCCACTTTGACTGGCGCAAGCTTTATCCCAAGCTGGATGCCTGGTATGCGCAGTTCTCGCAACGTCCATCCGTAAAAAATACAGCACCCGTATAACGTTGAATTTATCCCGATTTGACCCGCATACCTTACGCGTTTTTCTTCTGGCGGCCCAGCACTCAAGCCTGACCAAGGCCGCCCAAGAGACGCATCTTACCTTGTCTGCCGCCAGCAAGCGCATTTCAGAGCTTGAAAAACAGCTGAACTGTAGCCTGTTTGTCAGGCAACCCAGGGGCCTGGCGCTGACTTCGGCCGGGCACTCGCTGGTAGAGCATGCGCAATCGGTTATCAGTGCCATTAACCGTATGGCTACTGATATGGAAGACTACGCGGCAGGTTTACGGGGGCAGGTCCGGATATGGGCCAATACGTCTTCAGTCATTCAGTTTTTACCTGCCGACCTGGCCCGGTTCACACGGAAAAATCCTGCCATTCGCCTGAATCTTGAAGAAAAATTGAGCCATGAAATTATTTCGGCCCTGACCCAGGAAAAAATCGATATCGGGATTTTTGCCGATAATGTGCCCAGTGGCCAGGTACAAAAAAGTGTCTACCAATGCGATCGCCTGGTCTTGCTGGTGCCCCAATTCCATGTGCTAAGCCAGTCTCCACCGGTTTATTTCAGGGATGTGCTGGAGTATGACTTTGTCGGCTTGTCTGATGGCAGCTCGCTGCTGGTTCTCATGCAGGAAGCGGCATTGGTGGCTGAAAAATCATTGCGCCTGCGGGTACAGGTAAGCAGTTTTGATGCCATTTGCCGCATGATCGAGGCAGGATTGGGCATTGGCCTCTTGCCCCGTTCTTCGGTGCGCCCGGAGATTCTTGGTAAAGGATTGCATGCCGTGGAGTTGCTTGACAGCTGGTCTGAACGGACCTTGTGGATTGGGGTGCGTAATGAGCAGGCCCTGACGCCAGATGCCCAACGTCTTTTTTCTTTCCTGAAAGAAAGCCGTTATGCAAGTGATTTAAAATAAAAAAAGACGTTCACTTGAATTTCAGGAAAGGGTAGTTTAGAAAATAATGATTTTCAAGCGGGATATTTTCTTTCATTATATTGTTGAGTTGAAAGTAATGAAAGGTAATTGAAATGTCAAAACCGCTTGAAGGTATCAAAGTACTTGAGTTGGGTCAGCTGATTGCTGGTCCTTTTGCCTGCAAAATGCTGGCTGAGTTTGGGGCGGAAGTCATCAAGATAGAACCCCCCGAAACCGGTGACCCGCTACGCAAATGGCGTTTGTTGCATGAAGGCACCTCCGTCTGGTGGGCTTCTCAATCAAGAAACAAACAATCCGTCACTTTGGACCTGCGCCAGAAAGAAGGGCAGGATGTGATCCGGCTTCTGGTCAAGGAAGTTGACGTGCTGGTGGAAAACTTCCGTCCAGGAACCCTTGAGAAGTGGGGGCTGGGTTGGGAAGAGCTGAAACAGATCAATCCTAAACTCATCATGCTCCGTGTTTCCGGTTATGGTCAAACAGGACCATATAAGGATTTGCCGGGTTTTGGCGTGGTGGGTGAGGCCATGGGTGGCCTGCGTCATCTTAGTGGAGAACCGGGCCGTCCTCCGGTACGGGTGGGGATTTCGATTGGTGATTCGCTTTCCGCCTTGCATGGCGTGATTGGGGTGTTGCTGGCTTTGCGTCATCGGGACCAGAATAACGGCAATGGGCAGGTCATTGATGTCGCCTTGTACGAGTCTGTCTTTAACATGATGGAAAGCATGATGGCGGAATACTCGATTTTTAATGAAATCCGCCAGCCTGCTGGAAGCAGTTTACCAGGTATCACGCCAAGCAATGCTTACCGTTGCGCAGATGGCAAGTACGCCCTGATCGCAGGAAATGGTGACAGCATTTTCAAGCGTCTCATGGCGCTTATCGGGCGCAATGACATCGCCGAAGATCCTGCTTTTGAACATAATGACGGCCGCTCCAAACAGGCCGAATACATTGATGGCGTGATTGGACAATGGGCCGCTCAGCATAGCCTGGATGAAGTGCTTGAGGCCTTGCATCAGTCCCGTATTCCCGCAGGCAAAATTTACGATGTTGCCGATATTGCACAAGATCCACATTATCAGGCACGCGAGATGTTGATTCAGGGCGAGCTTGAGGATGGGACTGCAGTTACCCTGCCGGGAATTGTGCCAAAGCTAAGTGAAACGCCCGGAGAGGTTCGTCGCAAAGCACCCACACTGGGACAGGATACGGCCAAAGTGCTGGGTGAGTTGGGCATAGATGAGCAGACCCAACAGCAATGGCGTGCCAAGGGCATTATTTAAGACGGGATGAGCATGATGCAGAAAAAACGTATTTATATACAGGAAGTGGCCTGTCGTGACGGGTTTCAAAATGAAGCCGCGTTTATACCCACAGATGACAAGATCGAGATCATCAATCGCTTAAGTGATTGTGGCTTTGCCAAAATTGAAGTCACCTCATTTACTTCGCCCAAGGCGATTCCCGCCTTGCGGGATGCCGAAGAGGTCATGCACCGGATCCAGCGTAACCCCAATGTGGTGTATACCGTACTGGTACCCAATTTGCGTGGTGCTGAACGAGCGATGTCCTGCGGGGTGGATGAAGTCAATCTGGTGATGTCCGTCAGTGAAACGCATAATCAATCCAATTTGCGCATGACACGCGAGCGTTCTTTTGAACAGTTGGCCGGTATTATTGGGGAGGTCAAATCCACGCCGGTAGCGATTAATATTTCCCTGTCCTGTTCTTTTGGTTGTCCCATGGAAGGTGATGTACCCCAAGATGAAGTCTTGTCCTGGGCCGACCGTTTTGCCGAACTGGGTGTGCATGGCATTACCTTATGTGACACCACTGGCATGGCGTATCCAACGCAGGTCAGGGCGCTGTTTGAAGACTGTAAGGCGCGTTTTCCCGCGCTGGAATTAACCGCGCATTTCCATAATACGCGTGGCATGGCTTTAGCCAATGCCAATGCGGCCATTGAAGCGGGCATTAACCGATTTGATGTGTCTTTGGGCGGTTTGGGTGGATGTCCTTATGCGCCCGGCGCTTCGGGCAATGTGTGCACGGAAGAGATGGTGCACATGTTGGAATTGATGGGGATGGATACGGGGGTTAATCTGGAGCAGCTTTTACAGGCCAGCGCTTTGTTACCTGGCCTGATTGGGCATGATGTACCCAGCCAGATCCTGAAAGCGGGCCCACGCCTGAAATTACATAATCCTGTCGGTTCGATGGCGAGGTCGCAATGAGTTATCCTAAAACTTTGTTTGAGAAATTATGGCAACGCCATGTGGTGGAAGAAAATGATGAGGGGCCATCGTTACTATATATAGATCGTCACCTCGTTTACGAAGTGACGAGTCCTCAAGCATTCGAAGGCTTGCGGTTGTCAGGGCGTAAGCCATGGCGTAGCGATACCGTGATGGCCAGTGCCGACCACAACGTTCCAACGGATCCATCCGAGCGTGAGATGGGGGTGGATGGTATTCAGGACGTACTGTCGCGCATCCAGGTAAAGCAACTGGGCAAGAACTGTGACGAGTTTGGTATTACGGAGTTCCGTCTGGACGACAGGCGGCAAGGCATCATTCATGTCATTGGTCCGGAGCAAGGGGCCACTCTTCCAGGGATGACCGTGGTCGCGGGCGATTCGCATACAAGTACACATGGCGCATTTGCAGCCTTGGCATTTGGTGTAGGAACCTCAGAGGTAGAGCACGTATTGGCTACACAGTGCTTGCCGATGCAGCGCATGAAGCCGATGTTGGTGAAAGTCGAAGGTGAGCTGCCAGATGGTGTAACGGCAAAAGATCTTATTCTTGAAATTATACGAAGAATTGGAACAGCGGGAGGCACCGGCTACGCCATTGAATTCGCTGGCAGCACGATCCGCGGCCTTTCCATGGAGGGGCGTATGACTCTCTGTAATATGGCTATTGAAGCGGGGGCCCGCGTTGGCTTGGTGGCGGTTGATGAGAAAACGATTGAATATCTGAAAGGGCGACCTTTCTCACCCAAGGCAGAGCAGTGGGCCCAGGCCGAAGCTTACTGGCGTACGCTTCAAAGTGATCCAGGTGCCGTCTTTGAACGTACTGAAGAAATCGACGCCAGCCAGTTGCTGCCTATGGTCAGTTGGGGCACTTCACCGGAGATGGTTGTTCCCATCAATGGTGTTGTGCCTGACCCTTCGCATGAGCCTGACCTGGTTCGTCGGGCAGGGATGGAGCGTGCATTGGCGTATATGGATCTTAAGGCCGGGACGCCCATCCGCGACATCAGGCCTGATAAAGTGTTCATCGGGTCCTGTACGAATGCCCGTATTGAGGATCTGAGGCTGGCTGCATCCATCGTCAAGGGTAAACGCATCGCAAGTACGCTGCGACAGGCATTGGTGGTGCCGGGATCAGGTCTGGTCAAGGAGCAGGCAGAAAAAGAAGGTCTGCATCGCATATTCCTGGATGCCGGCTTCGAATGGCGTGAGCCGGGGTGTTCGATGTGTCTGGGCATGAACAGTGATCGTCTTGGAGAAGGAGAACGTTGCGCCTCTACTTCAAACCGTAATTTTGAAGGCAGGCAAGGCTCGGGAGGGCGTACCCATTTGGTCAGCCCGGCGGTTGCCGCGGCTACCGCGATTGCCGGTTATTTTGTTGATGCTACACATGTTCACGGGAGTCTATGATCATGGAACCTTTTATCTCTTTCGAAGGACTGGTTGCACCGCTTGACCGTGCTAACGTGGATACGGATGCCATTTTGCCCAAGCAGTTCATGAAGTCGATTTCACGTACCGGTTTCGGTCCTAATCTCTTTGATGAATTGCGATACCTGGATCGGGGCGAACCAGGCCAGGATGTGTCGAAAAGGCCGTTGAATCCCGAGTTTTCTCTTAACTTGCCTCGTTACAAAGGCGCTTCTATCTTGCTGACGCGTCAGAATTTTGGTTGTGGCTCCAGTCGTGAGCATGCACCATGGGCTTTGCATGATTATGGCTTTCGGGTGTTGATTGCCCCAAGCTTCGCCGATATTTTTTTCGGCAACTGTTTCAAGAATGGCATGTTGCCTATTGTTTTACCTGCCAAGGTTATCGATGAGCTGTTCAGTGCGGTATACCTGACCCCGGGTTATCGCTTGAGGATTGACCTGTCATCCCAGCGTGTGATGGATTCTGCAGGAAACACGTGGCATTTTGATATTGAAGCAAGCCGGAAAGAGAGCCTTATGAAGGGTCTTGATGATATTGGGATAACACTTTCAAAAGCAGCGGTAATCCGCAGCTATGAGGCGGTCCGAAAGCAGCAGGAGCCTTGGCTGTTCCCCTCAAAGGCCTAGGTTTTTCACTGGATTTTAAGCGAGACCGATCGGTTTTGAGTGAAGGGTACCTGCAGTAACTGTGTTTTCCTGACGTACGCTTGGGAATAGTTCAGGTGCCTTGAGTAAAAATGGCGATGCCAATAAAGGCATCGCCATTTTTTCAGGCAGTTTGCCATGAACCGGCAAACTGCTTTGGCTTGACACTTATTCCATTTTAATCGTGGTATTTACGCCTTGGGCATGGTGGGCCCAGCGGGCGGTGATGGATTTGGTTTGGGTCCAGAAGCTGACGGCCTGTTTGCCGTTGGGGCCCAGGTCACCCAGTTTTGAACCGCGTGAGCCGGTAAAGCTGAACCATGCCACGGGTACGGGAATGGGGATATTGATGCCAATCTGGCCCACATCGACATTGTTCTGGAAGTAACGGGCATCGCCACCGCTCTGGGTAAAGATGGCCACGCCATTGCCATTGGGATTGGCATTAATGAATTCAATTGCTTCATCCAGGGTATCCACGCAAACCACACACAATACCGGGCCAAAAATTTCTTCCTGGTAAATACGCATCTCGGCTTTGACACCGGCAAAAATGGTAGGGCCGACAAAGTTGCCGTTTTCATAGCCTTCAACCGTAATATCGCGGCCATCCAGCAGCAATTCGGCGCCCTCGTCGATACCGGCCTGAATCAGGCCGCGCACCCGTTCACGGGCCGCTGGCGAAACCAGCGGGCCAAGGTCTGCCGCGCGGTCGGTACCGACATTAACCTTGAGTTTTTTGCTGCGCTCAACAAAATCGTCCAGCCATTCTTTGGTCTTGCCAACCATCACGGCCACAGACGTTGCCATGCAGCGCTGTCCGGCAGCACCAAAAGCTGCACCCACTAATTGGTTAAGAGCAACCTCTTTGTCGGCATCAGGCAAAATGGCGCAATGGTTTTTGGCGCCCATCATGGCCTGGCAGCGTTTGCCTGCGTTGGATGAACGGCGGTAAATTTCAGTGCCCACACGGGTGGAGCCAATGAACGATACCGCCTTGATATCGGGATGTTCACACAGGCGGTTGGCCACTTCAGGTCCACCGTGAACGACGTTCAGGACACCGGGTGGTAAGCCAGCCTCAAGGGCCAGCTCGGCCAGGAACAATGAGGAACTCGGGTCTTGCTCGGATGGTTTCAGCACAAAGGTATTGCCACACGCTACCGCAATCGGGAACATGAAGCAGGGCAGCATGATGGGAAAGTTGAAGGCGGTAATGCCGGCACAAACGCCTAAAGGTTGGTTCAGGGTATAAACATCAATGCCCGATGCCGCATTTTCGGCATATTCGCCCAATTGCAGGCTCACAATCGAGCAGGCGTGCTCAATGACCTCAAGGCCGCGGCCAACCTCGCCTTCGGCGTCGGGCAGGGTCTTGCCGTGTTCCAGGGTAATCAGTTCGGCCAGTTTGCCGGCGTTTTCACGAACCAGTTGCTGCAGTTTCAGCATGATACGCATGCGGGTGCCCTGGCCGCTATTGCGCCAGGTCTTGAAGGCTTGCTTGGCACTGGCAACCGCCTGATCCACTTCGTCAAGCGTGGCAAAAGGCACCCGGGCAACCACTTCCTGGTTGGCCGGATTCACCACATCGTGCCAAACCGCAGAGACGGAGCGGACTTTTTCACCATTGATAATCAGGGGTACTTCTGGGATGGAACGCATTATGTAATCCTTTTACTGTTTAAGAAGAGAGCAGCTTGATTCGGAAAGGGGCTGGAAAGCTTCTGCGGCCGGAATAGTGGCGAGCAGTTTCGAGTAATCCCATTCGCTTTGTTTTTCAGACGGTTTTTTGACTTCATACAGATACATGTCGTGAATTACACGGCCATTGGGCTGGATGGAGGCGTTGTGCATGATGGGGTCTTCAATCGGGATCTCGCGCATTTTGGCGGCTACTTTATCCCCTTCGGTAGACTTGGCAGCAGCGACTGCTTTCAGGTAATGCAGCACGCTTGAATAAACGCCGGCCTGAGTCATGGTAGGTTTCAGGTTATTGAATTCTTTGGCGAAACGATTAGACCAGGCACGGGTATTATCATCAAAGTCCCAGTAGAAACCGTCAACATAACTGAGTCCCTGGGCGTTTTCATTACCCAGGGCCCGCAGGTCAGACAGGAAAATCAGCAGTGAAACCAGGCGCTGTCCGCCATCGGTAATACCAAATTCCTTGGCCTGTTTGACCGCATTGACGGTATCCTGGCCTCCGTTAGCAAGCGCCACCACATCGGCTTTGGAGCTTTGGGCCTGCAGCATGAAAGAAGCGTAATCGGAATTGTTCAAGGGGTGGCGTACGGCACCATTGATCTTGCCGCCCAGTGATTCCACCATTTTTGAGGTATCGGCTTCAAGTGAGTGGCCAAAGGCATAGTCAACCGTGAGGAAATACCATGACTTGCCACCCGTGGCCATGGTCGCCTTGGCGCCACCAACCGATTGTGAATAAGTGTCAAACATCCAGTGAAATCCCACCGGAGAGCATTCTTTATTGGTCAGGGCCGTGGTGGCCGGACCGGAAAACAGGACCACCTTGTTCTTTTCCCGGGCAATATTCTGCACGGCTAGCGCAACGGCCGAGTTGGTCAGGTCGGCAATGGCGGTTACGCCCTCACGATCAAACCACTCCCTTGCCTTGGCGGCGCCCACATCGGCCTTATTCTGGTTGTCGGCTGAAACAAGATCGATTTTCATGCCCTTGCATTCTGCTGCCAGGCAGTCATTGATGGCCATTTTGGCGGCCGCCACCGATCCCGGGCCACCCATCGAGGCATAGGTGCCGGACATATCGGTAAGTACACCGATTTTGACGGGTGGAAGGTCATTGGCGCTGGCCATTGAGCTGAACGCCAAAGCACAGCTTAACGCAAGCGAGTGTGCGTGGATTTTCATGGTTTGTCTCCGGTTTTTTCATTCGTTTTAATAAGTCTCTTTGGACCAAATACAGTTTGATGTGTAGAAATTAAAATTGCAATATAAAATATGCACATATCTTGTTCAAAAATGCACATATGAAAACACTTGATTGGGATGGTCTGCGGTATTTTCTGGAAGTGGCAAGAACCCAGCGGGTTAGCGCAGCGGCCGTACGCCTGGGTGTTGAGCACACTACGGTGGCCAGAAGGATTCGCCAGCTTGAAACGCAACTGGATACTTTGCTGTTTGACAAATCCCGTTCGTCAGGGTTTGTCCTGACCGCAGCCGGTCATGAATTGCTGGCCCACGTCGAGCAAATGGAAAGCCAGTTGTTTAATGCCAGGGAGAAGGTAACCGGAGTGGGAGAGTCCCTGTCGGGCCATATCAGGGTGGCCGCCACTGAAGGTTTTGGCAGCTATATTATTACGCCCCTGTCGATGCAGTTCCGGCAACAATATCCTGATATAACTCTTGATGTCCTGCCAGTGCCGCGTTTTGTCAGCCTGACCCGCCGTGAAGCCGATATCGCCATTACGATTGAACGCCCTTCACGCGGACCTTATGTATGTAGCAAACTGTGTGATTATTCGCTGATGCTGTATGGCACGCGTGAATATTTGCAAAACCATGCGCCCATCCGGCACCAGGATGACCTGAGGTTTCACCCGGGCATCAGTTATGTTGAGGAACTGATTTATAGCGACCAGTTACGCTATCTGGAAGATGTGCTGCCTTTGAACAACGTTGTTTTCAAAAGTACCAGCATTATTGCGCAATATTATGCCTGTTTGCAGGGGCAGGCACTGGCCATCTTGCCATGCTTCATGGCAGCCCAGAACCCGCATCTGGTCGCCATTTTGCCAGAAGATATCCATGTCCAGCGCAGTTTCTGGATGTATTTTCATGAAGACCTGAAGCGCCTGAAGCGCATAACCGCTTTTTGTGATTTTGTAAGAAGTGTGGTAGAAAGGAATGCAGGATTAATGAAAGGAACAAGCAAGGCCTTGTTCGTATTTTAACAACAACGGAGAATACTTATGTACATGACTTTGCGGGCAGAAGACGGACACGTTTTTGATGCTTATGTGGCCGGAGAGGAGACTGCCCGTGCGGGAATAGTGGTCATTCAGGAAATTTTTGGTGTCAATAGCCATATACGTGATGTGGCCGACTTTTTTGCCGCACAGGGTTATCGTGTTATCGCCCCGGCCCTGTTTGACCGGGTTCAGTCCAAAGTAGAGCTTGGCTATACCCACAAGGATGTCCAGAAAGGCCTTGATTTACGCAGTGAAATCAGCCAGGAGCAGGTGATGCAGGATATTGCTGCAGCCGTTAAGGCATTGGCACCACAGTCCAGTGTTGGGGTTGTAGGCTATTGCTGGGGAGGCACGCTGGCATGGCTTGCCGCATGCAAGATTGCGGGTGTCAAGGCGGCTTCATGCTGGTACGGCGGTGGTTTGGCACAGGTTGCCAATGAGCAAACTACCATGCCGGTGCAAATGCATTTTGGCGAACTGGATAAATCCATTCCTGCAAGCGATATCGAGCTTATTCGCAAAGCTCAGCCGAATGTTGAAATGTTTGTGTATGCTGGTGTTGATCATGGATTTGGTTGTGATCAGCGCGGCTCTTATGATAAAGCGGCAACCGAATTGGCCCGTCTGAGAACAATTTCGTTTTTTACGAAACATTTATAAAAAAATGCACGAGGTGGCTATGAAAATCCATAAAATTTTGTTTGCAGTCCTATTGGTTGCTGGGTCAGGCGCCCATGTCGCTGCCAACGTGCCAGCACTTACCGTAGCAGAAGAACCGGTGCTTTTTTTGGAGCAGCCGCCTGTTTTTGGCAAGTTGCCTGAGAGTGCCGTTGTCATTTCCTCGCAAATGCCGCTTTCCTGGTTTGACGGCAACCGGCCGGTTAGACAAACGCAGCAAGCCATTGCGTTGCTTGAGCAAGCCGGGCTGCAGGGCCTGAACCCGGCCGATTACCCTACGCAAAGCCTGAAGCAGCAACTGGCACAAGCCAAGGGCGGGCAGTTGAGTAGTGAGCAGGTCGCCCGTCTTGATAACAATATCAGCCGGGTCATGCGGGCGTATGTCAAAGATCTTAAAAATGGCCGGGTTGACCCCGCCAGTGTAAAACAGAAATTCAACCGTATTCCCATTACCGATGCGCAGGCGGATGCCTTGCTGCAAAACGCCTTGCAACAGGATAACCTGGCCAGTTTGCCCGAATCCATTACCAGTCCCATACCTATGTATGGCAGCTTGCTTAAGGTGTTGGCCCATTATAAAACCCTAGTTGGTAACCCGGCCTGGCAAACGCCTTTGCCCTCCCTTAAGGGCAATGGCCTTAAACCCGGCCAGCCCTATGCCGGACTAGCCGTTGTGCAGGCACGCCTTGAGGCCTTGGGAGATTTGTCTCCGGGTGCCGCAGTGCCTGCTGTTTACGATTCCAGGTTGGTTCAAGGCATAAAAAACTTCCAGGAGCGACACGGACTGGAGCCGGATGGGGTAATTGGTAAAGGTACGCTGGAACAGTTGGCGGTAACCCCCGGGCAACGTGTCAGGCAAATTGAAATCAGTCTTGAGCGATTGCGCTGGACACCCCTCACCACTCATCCGCGCATGATTGTGGTGAATGTGCCCGAGTTCATTTTGCGGGGTTATAACGTTAAGATGGGCAAGATAGAACCACAAATTGAAATGAAAGTCATTGTGGGCAAGGCATTCAATACCAGTACCCCCTTGTTTGATGGCGAAATGAAATTCATCGAATTCAGCCCATACTGGAATATCCCTCCTTCGATTGCACGCAGTGAAACCATTCCGCGCCTTCGCAGGGATCCTGGTTATTTAAGCCGCCAGGGAATGGAGTTTGTGCTGGGCAATGGTGTGTCAACGGTCGTCAGTGAAGCAAACATAAATGCGGTATTGGCGGGCAAGGCCCGGATCCGACAGCGTCCCGGCCCACAAAATGCCTTGGGAGATATCAAATTCATCTTCCCTAACAACATGAGCATTTTCCTGCACCATACGCCATCCGTCGGGTTGTTTGACCGAACCCGCCGCGATTTCAGCCATGGCTGTATCCGGGTCGAGGCACCGGTTGAGCTGGCACAGTTTATCTTGGTCAACCAGCCTGAATGGACGGCACCGCGCATCAAATCGGCGATGGAGGCCAGAAAATCGAATACAATTAAGCTTGAGGAGCCGATTCCTGTTGTTCTGGCATATAGTACCGTCGTGGTGAAAAATAATAAAACGTACTTCTTCCCTGATCTTTACGGGCAGGACAAATTGCTGAACCAGGCTCTTCTGCGTCATACGCAGCAACAGGCCTCTAAGCCTTTGCTTGCGTCCAATCCTTAAAATTACCAGGAGAATGTATAGCATGTTGTTGCATACACCTCATACCAGACGCCAGTTTTTGCGAACCACCCGAAAACTGGCGCTGACAGGTGCAGTATTTTCAATCGCCCCATCTGTCAATGCCGGTTTGTCACTTGGCGCCAACAATCACCTTCTTGCTCTCGACCATACGCATACCAATGAAAAACTGTCTGTGGTTTATCGTTTGGGTGACCGGTATGTCAATTCGGCGCTTACCCGCCTGAACCGTTTTCTGCGCGATCATTATTCAGGTACCGTCGGTATTATGGATCCGGCACTTTACGATATTCTTAATGGTATCAAAGTAGCTTTGCGTACCGATATTCCTTACCAGATTATTTCTGGTTACCGCGATCCGCATACCAACGAGCGCTTGCGTAAAACCCGTGGTGGTGGCGTAGCCAAGAAAAGCCTGCACATGCAGGGAAGGGCATTGGATATTCGCATGCCCGGTGTGCCACTTGATGAATTGCGTGATGCAGCACTGTCGCTAAAAGCTGGCGGTGTGGGTTATTACCCGGACAGTCGGTTTGTACATGTGGATACCGGCGGCATCCGCAGTTGGTAATTCATTACCAAATAAAAAAATATTAATGTGCCCGTCCGGTTTTGGTCCGGGCACAGCTCTTGGTTTGCAAAGTTAGTGTCAATGTCTTCCTATTCCCTCCGTAAATTATTACCCTCTGATATTGATGCCATCGTTAGCATACAGCGGCAGGCATATTTGGCTGAGTTGTGTGAAAGAAAAGAAGTGCTGGAAAGCAAGGTTAAGGCTGCCATAGCGCCAGAAACCAGTTGGGGGGTATTCAGGGGCGCCGAATTATGTGGTTATGCGATTGCCTATCCATGGAGCGATGGCCTGACACCGGTTTGGGATCATCCTTATGCCGCTTTTCAGGGGCCCTGCAACAGTATTTATATTCACGATATAGCCGTTGCCACGCCTCACCTTCGCTGCGGACTGGCTGAAAAAATGCTGCTTTGCCTTTTTGATCGGGCCGCTTTGTTGGGATTGAATAAAGCCCTTCTTATTGCTGTCCAAGGAGCCCATCAGTACTGGCAGCGGTTTGGTTTTGAAGTTTGTCAGCAACTGTCGACAAAAAGTTTTGGCGATGATGCCTTGTGCATGCAGCGTAATCTCTTAACTTCATGATACAAAAGCTTAAAATAAACCAGCCAAATGTGCGCAACTATTTATTTGATAAATTTTTGTGCGGTGCGGTAAAATGAGCGGCTTAAAGATGAGACATTATTTCCACAAAAGATATTTTGTTGGCTTGGTTGTTTAATTTCACCATGGTTTATCTGGATTTCAGTGTAAATAAATGCCAAACCTTTTGATTTTCAATGTTTTTCCTTGAATAATCATGGTTGGTGAAATTTTTTTGTACATTTTCTTTAAGATCGGATATAACTATTGGTTTATTGGAAATAATAATTGTTTCAAATAACATAGTAAACAATTAGGGTTGATGAGATGAAATTTGCAGATTTCAAGCCTGGCCAGGTGTTTGAACAGGGCCCAAGGCGTGTTACACAAGAAGAGATACTTGCTTTTGCCAAAACTTATGATCCGCAATGGTTTCATATTAATCCTGAAAAAGCGGCAGACAGTCATTGGGGTGGCTTGATTGCCAGTGGCTGGCATACCTGTGGCATGGCCATGAAAATGGCCGTCGATGCGGTGCTCGGAGAATCCGAATCATTCGCCTCTCCGGGCCTGGATTACGTGAAATGGCTTAAACCGGTGCGCCCCGGTGATGATCTGTTCTGGAAAGGAATTATCAAGGCCAAGCGCGAATCCAATTCACGCCCCGGCATTGGCATTATCCTCTGGAGTTGGGAAGTGACCAACCAGAATGGGGAGACTGTCCTGGAACTGGATGCTACCAATTTATTTGATATTTCAGGACAGGAAAAGGACAAGGCTTAAGCATTTTTCCATCAGTATCAGTACAGTCTATCCATTAAGTTTGATATTTAAAACGTTATTTTTTCGATATGAATAGACGGATATTGCATTAATACAGATGGTAATATTTAAAGCATGAAATAGTCTTAAAAAAGAAAAAGCCCTTGCGTCGCAATGATGCAAGGGCTTTGGCAATATGCAGCAGGTGATCAGGATTTTTTTGTCATGATGCTGCGCATGAAACCGTATGGTTTTTCAACAATACTATCAATAAAAAGCCTGCAGACCGGTTTGGGCACGACCCAGGATCAGGGCGTGAATGTCGTGGGTACCTTCGTAGGTATTAACCACTTCAAGATTGACCAGATGGCGGGCTACGCCGAACTCGTCGGAAATGCCGTTACCGCCCAGCATGTCACGGGCCAGTCGGGCAATATCCAGTGCCTTGCCGCAAGAGTTGCGTTTCATGATGGAAGTGATTTCAACGGCAGCGGTGCCTTCGTCTTTCATGCGACCCAAACGCAGACAACCTTGCAGTGCCATGGTGATTTCGGTTTGCATGTCGGCCAGTTTTTTCTGGATCAGCTGGTTTTGTGCCAGTGGGCGGCCAAACTGCTTGCGATCAAGCGTGTACTGGCGGGCAGTGTGCCAGCAGGCTTCTGCAGCACCCAATGCACCCCAGGCAATACCAAAACGGGCAGAGTTCAGACAAGTGAAGGGGCCGCGCAAGCCGCTGACGCCGGGCAGCATCTGATCATCGGGTACTTCCACTTCATCCATCACGATTTCGCCGGTAATGGATGAACGCAGGCCCACTTTGCCGTGAATAGCGGGTGCGGTTAAGCCTTTCATGCCTTTTTCAAGAATGAAACCGCGGATTTTGCCATCGAATTCACCGCCAACACAGCGTGCCCATACAACGAATACATCGGCAATAGGTGAGTTGGTGATCCACATTTTATTGCCGGTCAGACTGTAGCCGTTACCGGTTTTGGTCGCACGGGTTTCCATGCCATCAGGGTCGGAGCCGTGGTTGGGTTCGGTCAAGCCGAAGCAGCCAATCCATTCGCCAGTGGCGAGCTTGGGCAGGTATTTCTTTTTCTGGGCTTCGCTGCCGAATTCATTAATGGGGACCATCACCAAAGAAGACTGCACGCTCATCATTGAGCGGTAGCCGGAGTCAATGCGTTCTACTTCACGGGCAACCAGGCCGTAAGACACATAGTTCAGGCCAGAACCACCGTATTCGGTTGGAATGGTCACGCCTAGCAGGCCCAGCTCACCCATTTCCCGGAAAATGGAAGGATCGGTTTTTTCGTGACGGAAAGCTTCCAGGACGCGAGGTGCCAGTTTGTCCTGGCAGTAGGCGTTGGCGGCATCACGAATCATGCGCTCTTCATCGGTTAACTGCTCGTTAAGCAATAAAGGATCGTCCCAGTGGAAAGAAGGATTTGAAGACATGGTATTGACTCCTGAAAGTGGATGATTTTATGGTTTTACAATGTTCAATAGGCATTCTATGTGCCATTTATTCACATGGCAATTGATAAAAACGCACAATATGGTGCAATATAGTCACTTTAAACTGTCTGAAAGGAAAAAACATGCGTAAAGGGGTGCCCAATCTGGGGGCGTTGCAGGCATTTGAGGCATCTGCCCGTCTGGGATCTTTTTCCCGGGCTGCCGAGGAGTTGTCTCTGACGCACAGTGCGGTGTTCAGGCAGGTGGCAGGGCTGGAAGAGCGGTTGGGCGTGTCATTGTTTACCCGGGTACGGCGGCGGATTGTGCTGACTGAACATGGCGCTGAATATGCAGCAAGGGTCAGGCACCATCTGGAACAATTGCAAAAGGACACTTTCGGCCTGATCAGCCGTGCCGGGATTGGCCGCAGCCTGCATATTGGTACGCTGCCCACGCTGGCTACCACCTGGTTGATTCCCCGGTTGGCGGATTTTCAGCGGCTGTATCCTGATATCGACATTAGCCTGTCCGTTAAGACAGCGCCTTTTTTATTTAAGGATTACCCTGTGGATGCCGCTATTTATCATGCCGAGCAACCCTGGAACAATACCCATAGCATTCGTCTGTTTTATGAACAGGAATTAATTCCTGTGTGTTCATCACAGTTGCTGGCCAGGGTTAAAAGCAAGGGGGTAAAAGCATTGCCCGAATTGACACACCTGCACATGGTGACGCGCCCTGATGCCTGGATGCAGTGGTATGAGCATAATCGTTATGATTATGAAGCGCAGATATTGGCAGGCCCACGGTATGAGGAGTTTAGTATGCTACTGGCGGCAGTAGATGCCGGTTTGGGCATGGGGCTGTTTCCTGCGTTTATAGCAAAAGGGCATATTAAAAGCGGACGTTTTGTGATGCCGGTGCCAGCCGTACTGCCAGTAGAAAAATCATATTATTTTGGTTATCCCGATGACCGGAAGGCATCAGAGGCGCTGAATTTATTTGAGCAATGGCTGGTAACGCAGGCATTGCAGCCAGCCTGAAACTAGATGGGCAGTTTTAGCGTTTTCACGCCCCTTGTTCCACGCTCCCGCATGGGAACAAGGGGCGTGCTTTTATTTGAAGATGACGGTTTTATGCCCGTTCAGCAGAATGCGATGCTCAACATGGAGCTTCACCGCACGAGACAGCACCAATGATTCGGTATCACTGCCAACCTGGGTCAGGTCATCCGCGGTCATGGTATGGTCTACGTACTGGATATCCTGCTCGATAATCGGGCCTTCATCCAAGTCAGCCGTCACGTAATGGGCGGTGGCGCCAATGATTTTTACGCCACGGGCATGGGCCTGGTGATAAGGACGTGCTCCCTTGAAGCTGGGCAGGAAGCTGTGGTGAATGTTAATGGCACGTCCTTGCAGTGCCTGGCATAAATGGTTGGACAATATCTGCATGTAGCGGGCCAGCACTACCAAATCCACCTTCAGGTCTTCTACCAGCTGGATAATCTGTTGTTCCTGTGCCGCCTTGGTTTCCGGGGTAATGGGCAGGTAATGGAACGGAATGTCGTAAGAGTTGGCCAGGGATTCGTAGTCACGGTGGTTTGAACCAATGCCCACGATCTCAACGGGCAATGAACCGTGGCGGGCACGAAACAGCAAGTCATTCAGGCAATGCCCCTGCTTGCTGACCATGATCAGGACGCGGGCTTTTTGTTGGGCTTTATACAGGTTCCAGTTCATATGGAACTGTTCACCCAGGGGTGCGAATTTTTGTTGAAGGCTGTTCAGGTCTTGTGCGGTGTTCAGTGAGAAATGCACGCGCAGGAAAAACCGCCGGGTTTCTTCATCGCCAAATTGTTGCGAATCCAGAATATTGCCATTCAGTTCAAGCAGGAGGCCGGAAATGGCATGCACAATGCCAGTACGGTCGGGACAGGAAACGGTAAGGATGTAATCTTTTTGCATTTTAATGGGATGATGGGTTAAGTGCTTGCCAGACCTGGTCTGCCAAAGCCAGGCAGGAGGTCAGGCCGGGTGATTCGATGCCAAACAGGTTAACCAGATTGGCGATGCCGTGTTGGGCTGGTGTCGAGATCATGAAATCGGCAGCGGCTTCATCGCGGGAAACGATTTTCGGGCGAATTCCCGCATAACCTGGTTCAAGGCTGTCATCGGGCAGTTCTGGCCAGTAACTGCGTACGGCGGCATAAAACTGCTTGGCACGGATGGGATTAACGGCATAATCTTCTTCATCTATCCATTCGGTGTCAGGGCCAAATTTGGCCTGGCCCCCCAAGTCTAGTGTGAGGTGAACACCCAAGCCTGACTCATTGGGCATGGGGTAAATGAGATGGGAGAAAGGTGCCTTTCCGCTTAAGGTAAAGTAATTGCCTTTGCAATAGTATTCGGGAGGAATAAATGCCGGGTTGAGACCTTTGAAATGGCGGGCAAGGCTGGGCGCATGCAGGCCGGCGGCATTAATCAGGGTGTTGCAGCGCAGGTGCATGGTTTCGGCACCGCCGAAGGTGCAATGGAATGTTCCGTCTTCTTCTATTGCCACGCTTTCAAGTGGGGTATGGCAAACACATTGTCCACCATGGTTTTCAAGGTCGCCTTGCAGGGCCAGCATTAGGCCGTGGCTGTCGATAATGCCCGTGGAAGGAGAGAGCAGGGCTGCTTCGCAATGCAGCCTGGGTTCCAGGGCCAGGACTTCTTGCCGGTTCAGTTTTTGCAGGTCATTGACCTGATTGGCTTTTGCCTGGGCCAGTATTTTATCGAGCTGTGGCAGCTGTGCTTTTGAGGTGGCCACCAGCAGTTTGCCAAGGCGCAGATGATGAATGCCGCGTTCTTCACAATAGCGGTACAGCATTTCTTTACCTTGTACACATAACCGGGCTTTCAGGCTGTTGGTAGGGTAATAAATGCCGGCGTGGATCACCTCCGAATTGCGTGAGCTGATGCCCATGCCAATCGCTTCTTCGGCTTCAACCAATAACACTTCTTTGCCAGCCATCGCCAGTTTACGGCCAATGGCAAGGCCCACCACGCCCGCACCAATAATAATGCAGTCAATGTCTACACTCATTTTCAGGCCTTGTTGAGAATGGCTTGCGGGGTCAGGTCAAAACTGCCGGCATGGTAAACCAGTGGCAAGCTGTGGGTATGGCCGCAACGCTCCACTTCACCAATCAGGATCATGTGATCCCCTTCATGGTAGCGGTTGCGGCTGTAACATTCAAACCAGGCAGCGCAGCATTCCTTGTCCAGTTTTGGCAGCCCATATTCATTGATCGAGTAGTTGCCTCCGGCAAAGCGCTCTTCAGAGGAACCCTTGGAGAAACGGCGGGCCAGATCAAGCTGCTCGGCCGCCAGTACGTGAATAATATACCGTTCGGTTTGTTCAAACGCCCGGATATTGGACGATTCTTGGGTCAGGCTCCAGAGCACCAGAGGGGGATTAAGGGAAACCGAGTTGAAAGAACTCACGGTTAATCCGATCGGCTTGCCCGTCTCGGGGTGGGTAGTGGTGACGATGGTAACACCAGTGGCAAAGCGGCCCAATGCCGTTCTAAAAGCGGGAGAATCAAAATCGGGAGCACGTAAGCTCATGGGTAAACCTTGTGAATCAGAAAAAAACGGGATATCAGGGCGATAGCCGGGTGAATGTCCAGTTTCCATTATTGTCTTTACTGTATTTGATGCGGTCGTGCAGGCGTGAGGGCCGGCCTTGCCAGAATTCGATGGTTTCGGGAACAATCAGGTACCCGCCCCAGTAGGGAGGTTTGGGAATATTGCTGCCGAATTTTTCCTTGAAATGCTGCTCTCTCGCTTCAAGTTCTTCACGGCTGATGGGACGGCTCTGGATGGAAGCCCAGGCACCAATGCGCGAGTCTTCGGGACGGCTGTTGAAATAGTCGGTGGAGTCCTGTTCGGACAGCTTGACGACATGACCGTTGAGATGAACCTGTCTTTGCAGGGGAAGCCAACAGAACAGGGCGCTGATATTGGGGTTCGCGCTTAGTTCTTTGCCTTTATTGGATTCGTAGCTGGTAAAGAATACCAGCCCTTCGTTATCGAAACCCTTTAACAGGACCGTGCGGGAGGACGGTTTGCCTTCAGCGGAAACCGTTGAAACGATCATGGCATTCGGCTCAAGGATTTCTCCTTGGCGAGCGTCTTCGAACCAGTTGGAAAACTGGGTGATGGGGTCGGAGGCCAGCTGTGATTCGAGTAAAACGTTTCTTTCGTACTTTTGGCGCAAATCGGCGATAGACATGGCGGTGAAATGAGTCCGTAAAAAAGGTTAGTTTACAGCACTGCAGCGACCGTGATTACGGTTTGGCAATGCGTTGCTTAATAAGTTCAGCCAGTTCAAAAAGATCTTCATCTTTTATGCTTGCCCGGGCCAGTGCATTGGCGGTTTCCAGGACATATTCGGGGCAAGGACCACAAGTGCCGGAGGCGTTCAAAACAATATCAAGGGTTTCTTCCCGGGTAAGCCCTTGTACGTAGGCATGGCTGTTGATGTCCATTACAAAGGCAAGTGCGGTAATTGGCCCCAGCATGGTTTCACACCTGATCCACTTTGGAATGTAGGCACCAGAGGGCATTTCACGTTTCCAAAGCAGTCGGAACTGTTCATGAATGTTGTCATTGTGCAGTTTGAAAACCTTGCCTTGGCAGGTTCCACCAAAATCAAGGCCAAATACCAGCCCTGGCTGCTCGGGTGTTCCGCGGTTGACGCTGGACCACAGGCACAACGAACGATGGTAACCCTGCAGGGTGGCCAGGCGGTCTTCCTGAAAACGGAATTCCGGGCGCCAGATTAATGATCCGTAGCCAAACACCCAGATCTCATCGGGAGACGGGTGTTCGGCAAGGGTTTGGAGCATGGATAATTCGCGTTCTTCATCGGTCCACAGGCGGAATTTCTGGATATGTTCAATGGCCTTGTGCAAGGCGGTGGGAAGAGGAGTCTTCACTTTTAATTCAATTTAAAAATGTACGTTAAAATAACCTGACTTCAGTATAGGACAAAAGAGACACAAATGAGTATGCAGGAAAGTAATAATGAGCGTCGCTTTGGTGGCTTGCGCCGGCTATATGGTGAAAAAGCAACGCAAACCCTTGCCGGTGCTCATGTCATGGTGGCAGGCATTGGTGGCGTTGGTTCCTGGGTTGTCGAGGCCCTGGCCCGCTCCGGTGTTGGCCAGTTGACGCTGGCCGATCTGGACCATGTGGCTGAATCCAATGTTAACCGGCAGATTCATGCCTTGAGCCAAACCATGGGTATGGCCAAGGTGCAAGCCATGGCAGAGCGCGTTGAAGGCATCAATCCTGAATGCCAGGTGCATCAGTTTGAGGATTTTGTTGATGTCAACAACATTGACGGATTGCTTGATGCCAGGCGCCCTGATGTTTTTATAGACTGTACTGACCAGGTCTCAGCCAAGATTGCCATGGTGTTGGCCTGTCGCCAGCGTAAAATTCCCTTGATCATGTGCGGGGGGGCGGGAGGCAAGACCAATCCCCTGGCTTTGTGTGCCGGAGACCTTTCGCAGGCCCGCAACGATGCGCTCTTGGCCCGTTTGCGTAATATTCTGCGCAAGCAGCACGGTTTTGCCAAAGGCTCGGACCATAACGGCAAGGCCCTGAAACGGGTTCCCAAAATGAATGTGGATTGTTTCTGGTTTGACCAGCCGGCCATTTTGCCAGACCTGTGGTTAGCTGGTAAAAATGAGGCAAGCCAAGCGGGCGACGCTCCGCTTCAGGGGCTATCCTGTGCCGGTTACGGGTCTTGTGTTACCGTGACTGCCACCATGGGCATGGCGGTTGCCAACGCGGGTATTGCCCGACTGCTGAAATAGCGGTTACTTGCCTTGTTCAAGGCCCAGACATTCAAAGCACGGGTATTCAATACCCGGACGAGCAAAACCCGGTATATACTTCTCAGGGCACAATAAAATCATCAAAAATCACTCAAGCCATGTAACACCCAAATTATCAATCACTTCCCGGCAACCCTGACTCCCCTAAATAATCAAGAGATAAATCAACATGAAAAAGCGAATGCTCACATTATCATTATTATTGCTGCAGATGGCGTTGCCATTGTCTGTTTCTGCGGGGGGGACAGGGAAAAGTGATCCAGGCGTCACGCCAACAGCCGTGCAGCTTTGGGCCCCCTCTGCCTCTGCAAATAAAATTGTGGTGATCAGCGATTTACACCTTGGGATTGATGACCGTTATTCTGAAACCGTTAAAAATCGCACGCTACTGGTAAATTTTCTTGAACAGCTTGAAAATACCCCGGATGTGCGTGAAGTCGTCATTAACGGTGACTTCTTGGATGACTGGTACCTGCCCCTTGCCTACGAGAGATATAACGATCAGGGAAAATTTTACCAACAGGTGATCGCCAATAATCAGGATGTTATGGATGCCTTGAATAAGCTGATTAAAAAGGGGATCAAACTGGTTTATATACCCGGCAATCACGATATGCTGCTGGAAAGCGGGATTTTGGCTGAGGCGTTACCGGGAATCGTGCAAGCACGTGATGCGAAAGGTTTAGGGGCATATGTGACCGGTGATCGCCAGGAAATTCTCATCGAGCATGGTCATCGTTATGATGCTTTCTCGGCACCTGACAGCGTCTCCAATAAGGAGCTGTGCCAAGATGGAGAGACGCTTCTGCCGCCGGGATACTTTTATGCCCGTGTTGCCGCCAGCTGGATATTGCAGGGCAAACCTGTCATCAAAAAAATCTATCCTGTGATTGTCGATATTCCTGATCCAGTCGCCAATCCTGACCAGTACGGTGCGTATCTTTATTACAAAGTATTCAGCTCCGAATTTTCACGTATTACCCAGATAGAGGGGTTTGAAGACAAGGTCTTTGATTTGGGCATTGCCTGCTTTAATGGCAGTTATTCTATTCAGGATTTTTATCCGGTGCAGCAGCAAGATGGTACGATCTCAGCGCCTTTGCTTTATAAAAACTTTCAACGAACCTGGGACGAACGTCAGAAGATCAATCAGGTTGGCGTGAAAAACAGCTTTGCTGAAGCGGCAGCTGGGACGCTTAGCCCGGATTACTATTTCGACCAGGCCAAGGCGCAATATCTGCAAAATCCGGATAAAGCCATTGATGTAGTAGTGTTTGGCCACACCCACTTGCCCGATATGCGGGCAGTGGGCAATAAAAAATATATCAACGAGGGCACCTGGATTGATCATAATACTGTCTATCCTGATGCGGCCAGAACGTTCGCCGTCATTACAACCGGAAAGGACACCGATGCTGCCATTTACGGTTATATGCCTGACGGAACCATCGTCGACATTTCCAAGCAGGTGAGCAAGGATTAACTGCCCGCCCTTTGTATCCCTTCCATGAAGTCAAACAGTACCTGCCCGGTATGAGAGTTGTCCCGGGCAGCCATCAGGCTTTCGGGGGTTCCTGCGGCGACCACTTCACCCCCTTCGGTTCCTCCTTCAGGGCCCATATCCACAATCCAGTCAGCCTCGGCCATGATGTCCAGGTTGTGCTCAATGACCACAACGGTATTGCCGGCATCCACCAGACGATGCAAAACATGAATCAGTTTTTCCACGTCGGCCATGGAAAGGCCAACGGTGGGCTCGTCCAGCACGTACAGGGTATGGGGACGGCTGGAGGCACGGCCGGTTTTAATTACCCCTTCATCCAGCCTTGCCTTGACCAGTTCGGTCACCAGCTTGATGCGTTGCGCCTCGCCGCCAGAAAGCGTGGGAGAGGGGTGCCCCAAGGTCAGGTAGCCCAAGCCAACGTCCTGTAGCAATTGCAGGCTGCGGAACACTTTGGGATGGGCGGCAAAATATGGCAGGGCATCGTCAATTTCCATGCGCAGTACTTCACCCACGGTTTTGTCGCGCAGGCGTATGCCCAGGGTGTCGCTATTAAAACGATTGCCATTGCAGGCCTCGCAGTGAATTTTGACATCAGGCAGGAAGCTCATTTCAATGGTGCGCATGCCTTGCCCTTCGCAAATCGGGCAGCGTCCTTCCCCGGTGTTGAAGGAGAAGCGCGAGGCGTTCCAGCCACGGATCTTGGCATCCCGGGTTTCGGCAAATTGCCTGCGCACGTCATCCCAGAAACCCACGTAGGTGGCAGGGCAGGAACGGGGTGTTTTGCCAATCGGGGTCTGGTCTACTTCCAGAACCCGGTCCAGGGGCTCCCAGCCGTCTATTCGTTCACAACCTTTCCAGTTGGGTTCATTTTTGCTGCCAATGAACTGCTTAAGATTATTAAGCAAGACATCACGGGCCAGGGTGGATTTGCCTGAACCGGATACGCCGGTAATGACGGTAAGGCGGTTAAGCGGCACGGCTGCGGTCACGTTTTTCAGGTTATGCAGATTGGCATTCCTGACGGTTATGAAAGCGGTATCTTCGCTAATGGGGCGTCGTGCCTGCATGGGGTGGGGAATGGGCTGGGCCAGGTATTTGCCGGTTAATGAATTTGGGTTGCTAGTAATGTCCTGGTAACTGCCCTGGGCCACCACCGTACCGCCCCGTACGCCGGCACCGGGGCCAATATCAATAATATGGCTGGCGCGGCGAATGGTGTCTTCATCGTGCTCAACCACCACCAGGGTGTTGCCATTGCCTTCAAGGCGGGCCAGGGCATTGAGCAGGATCCGGTTGTCGCGCGGGTGCAGGCCAATGGTGGGTTCGTCCAGAATATAGCAGACCCCTTGCAGGTTGGAACCCAGTTGGGCTGCCAGGCGAATGCGCTGTGCTTCCCCGCCGGACAGGGTGGGGGCGGAGCGGTCCAGACCCAGGTAGCCCAGCCCCACTTCTTCCATGAAGGCCAGGCGGTTCCTGATTTCCGACAGAATGTCACGGGAAATGTCGGCTTCCCGTTTATTCAAGCTTAAATTGTTAAAGAAGGCCAGGGCTTCTGAAACCGGCAGGGTGGTCAGTTCGGTAATGGCCTTGTTTTGCCATTGCACGGCACGGGCATTGCGGTTCAGGCGCAGGCCATGGCATGAAGGGCAATCTTGCAGTGCTTCTTCTTCCTCTTCACTGGTGTTCACCCAGCTGGCTTCCTCACCGGTTTGCTCGGCATCAAAACCGCTGATTTTCAGGCCGGTACCAAAGCAATCCGGACACCAGCCATGTTTTGAGTTGAACGAGAACAGGCGTGGATCGGGTTCGGGAAAGCTGATGCCGCAGGAAGGGCAGGCACGTTTCACCGAGAAGTGTTGCTGGTGCAGATGGCGGGTTTGCAGGGGATTGTTGCGATCCAGTTCCCAGATGATGCTCATGCTGCCCTGACCATGCTCAAGGGCCTTATGCAGGGCCTCTTTCAGGTCATTTTCATTGTTTACGTCTACCACGAAGTCGGCAATCGGCAACTCTATGGTGTGTTCTTTATAGCGGTCCAGTCGTGGCCAGGGCTGTACGGGAATGAAGTCGCCATCTACCCGCAGGTGGGTATAGCCTTTGGACTGGGCCCATTTGGCCAGGTCGGTGTAATAGCCTTTGCGGGCCGTGACCAAGGGGGCCAGGATACCAATGTGCTGGCCCTTGTGCGCTTGTAAAATCCGGGAAAAAATCTGTTCGGGCGTTTGCGGTTCTACCGGTACATGGCAGTCGGGACAGAACTGGGTGCCCAGTTTGACATACAGCAGGCGCAGGAAATGGTGGGTTTCCGTCATGGTGCCAACCGTTGATTTTCGGCCACCCCGGCTGGTACGCTGTTCAATCGCTACGGTAGGCGGAATCCCATAAATGGCGTCCACGTCTGGCTTGCCTGCCGGTTGCACCACTGCGCGGGCATAGGCATTAAGAGACTCCAGATAGCGGCGCTGGCCTTCGTTGAACAGAATGTCGAAGGCCAGGGTAGACTTGCCCGAACCCGATACGCCGGTAATGACGGTAAAGGTGTTGTGGGGGATATGCACATTGATGCCTTTGAGATTGTGCTCGCGGGCATTCATGATGTCGATTTTATCCGGCCTGGTCATGTGGTTGGCTTGCTGGCGCAGGGCGGTACCCAAGTAGGCCGGAGAAACCTCGTTCAGGCTAGCGGGTGCCGGGCTGACAATGCTTTGCTCATATTCACGCAGGGCTTGTCCAGTGCTGGAAGTGGCATGTTGCATGATATCGGCAGGCGTACCTTGGGCAACTACCTGACCGCCGGCTTCACCCCCATCAGGACCCAGGTCAATAATCCAGTCTGCTGCCCGGATGACATCCAGGTTATGTTCAATAATCAACAGGGAATGGCCGGCAGCCAGCAGTTTACGGAAGGCTCGCATCAGGCGGGCCACGTCATCAAAATGCAGTCCGGTAGTGGGTTCGTCAAACAGGAACAGGCTGCCTTTTTTGGCCACCTTGGCGCTGGAAATGCCACTTCGAGCGGCCGTGGCAAGATGGCCAGCCAGTTTAAGGCGCTGGGCCTCTCCACCCGACAGCGTAGGTACCGGCTGGCCAAGCGTCAGGTACTCCAGGCCCACATCCAGGAGTGGCATCAGGCTGGTTTGCACTTCACGTAGTCCCTTGAAAAAATCCAGTGCCTCATGCACGGTCATGGCCAGCACTTCATCAATGGATGCCTTGCGGCCCAGGTGTTCAACTTTTACTTCCAGTATTTCAGGCCTGAAACGTTTGCCATCGCAATCGGGGCAGCGCAGGTATACATCGGACAGGAACTGCATTTCCACATGCTCGAAACCGGTGCCTCCGCAGGTGGGGCAGCGGCCATCTCCGCTATTGAAACTGAAGGTGCCTGCGGTATAACCCCGTTCGCGGGAAACCGCTGCCTGGGCAAACAGCTTGCGGATCGCATCAAAAGCACCCACGTAGCTGGCCGGGTTGGAACGGGCGGTTTTGCCAATGGGTGACTGGTCTACCATGACTACATCAGCCAGTTGCTCGGCCCCCAGCAGGCGGCTGAAGGGTCCGGGGGCTTCGGTGGGCTTGCCAAAATGCTTCAGCAGGGCGGGATGCAAAACATCCTGTATCAGGGTGGATTTGCCGGAACCAGAGACGCCGGTAATGCAGACCAGACGCCCCAGCGGGAACGACACATCGCAGTTTTTAAGGTTATTGGCCTGAACCCCCTCAAGGATGAGTTTTGGGGTATTGTCGCTCACCGGCATGGGCAGTGGCGACTCTACCTTCAGCTTGCCACTCAGGTATTGCCCGGTTAGTGAAGAGGCCGAACGCAATTGCTCGGGGGTGCCATCAAAAATGATTTCACCACCCCGTTCACCGGGGCCCGGGCCAATATCCAGGATCCGGTTGGCTGCCACCATGACTTGCGGGTCGTGTTCAACCACGACCAGGGTATTGCCGGCATCGCGCAGGCGCAGCATGACCTGGATAATGCGGTGCATGTCACGCGGGTGCAGGCCAATAGAGGGCTCATCCAGCACAAACAGCGTATTAACCAGGGATGTACCGAGGGCCGTTGTTAAATTGATGCGTTGCACTTCGCCACCCGACAGGGTCCGGCTTTGGCGATCCAGGCTAAGATAGCCCAGCCCAACATCGCAAAGAAACTTCAGGCGCGAGCGGATTTCCGACAGTACCAGGGTCATGGCGGCATCGTTTTCTTCACCCAGCTTCAGTTGCTGGAACAGGGCATGAACCCGTTCTATGGGCAGTTGCATCAAGTCATGAATGGCCAGGCCACCCAGTTGGGACAGTTGTTCCTGGCTCCAGGTGGCACCTACCGGCTTGAAGCGCTTGTAGTTGCCATAAAGCGGGTCATCCTGGCGGGTATCGCCCAGGCGCCACAGATTGGCATCGGGTTTCAGGCGTGAGCCATGGCAGGCGGGGCAGGGCGTGTAGCTGCGGTATTTGGACAGCAAAACACGCACGTGCATTTTGTATGATTTGGTTTCCAGCCAGTCAAAAAAACGTTGTACACCGTACCACTGGTGTTTCCAGGCAGAAGCGCCACCTTTCCATTCGGGGTCACCGTAAAGGACCCAGTTTTTTTCCGCCTGGTTAAGGTGGTTCCAGGGCGTTGTTGTACGAATGCCAGTTTTTTTGGCATATTGCATCATTTCGGTTTGGCACTCGCTGTAACTGGGCGTTTGCCAAGGTTTGACGGCCCCTTCTTCCAGGGACTTGCTTTCATCGGGAATCACCAGGCCATAGTCAATCCCCATGGCCCGCCCAAAGCCGCGGCAGGTTTCGCAGGCGCCCAGGGGAGAGTTGAAGGAAAACGTGCTGGGCAAGGGGGCGGAATAGGTAATGTCACAGTGGGCACAATGCAACTGATCACTGAATTTCCAGGTATGAAGGGGGGCGTTTTCGGTGCTTAATGCATAAATCGAGCAATGTCCGTTGCCATATTTGAGGCATGCCTCTAGCGCTTCCATGACTCGGGATTCCTCAGCATTGGAAAACCGCAGCCTGTCCTGCACCACATACAGCACGCGTTGGGTTTCGGAAACCGGTTTTTCTTTCTTTTTCTTGTCTTTGACTATGCGGGTGACTGTACGGGCTTCTTCGGTATGAATCCGGGTATAGCCCTGTTGTTCCAGGTATTCCTTGATTTCTGCTTCGGCATAGTTAAGGGGTACAAGGACTGGGAAGGTGATGATCAGTCGCGGGTCACCGGCTTGGGCGGACAGGTTTGCCAGGGCCTGGTAAATGCTTTCCGGATTGTCTTTTTTTACTTCACGGGCGCAACAGCGACAGTACAGGCGGGCGGCACGGGCGTAGAGCAGTTTCAGGTGGTCGTTCAGTTCGGTCATGGTGCCCACCGAGCTGCGCGAATTACGCACGGGATTGGTTTGGTCAATTGCGATGGCGGGCAAAATGCCGTCTATGCGTTCTACCTGGGGCTTGTCCATGCGGTCCAGGAATTGGCGGGCATATGGGGAAAAGGTTTCCACATATTTACGCTGGCCTTCGGCATACAGGGTATCAAAAGCCAGGGAGCTTTTACCCGACCCGGAGACCCCGGTAATCACGGTGAATTCTCCGGTGTTGAAAGTGACATCGAGGTTTTTAAGGTTGTTCTGGCGTGCGCCGACGATCTTGATTTGAGAACTCATGTGAATGGATACCGTTATGCTTAAAGGCTTTTGGGCTTGTAGCCGGAAATTTTCATGAAAAAATGGATACTGTTCAAATATCCAGATTCATTATATGACGGCTTTGCCGCCTTTGCCATGAAACCCTGCTGTGGACACGGGTGAATTGTGCCTGAATACCAGGTATTAACTGTTAGAATTGAAGCTTGGCAATATTATTGTAAAGGCGGAATATGTCAGGCGAATCATCACAACATGCAAGTTTGCCCGTGGGGATTACCATGGGAGATGCAGCAGGGATTGGCCCTGAGCTGGTGGTAAAACTGTTTGTGCGCGGCTTGCCGGCACCTGCGCTGGTCTACGGAGACGCTGGCAGTTTGTCGCGAGCCGCCGGTTTTTTGCAGGCAAGTCACATCGTGGTCCAGGAATTTCCCAATATTGATGCCTGGAAACAGGCAGGGGCACAGACAGGCGCGCAAGGGTCTGGTCCTATACATATTCCTGTCATTAGTTGTGCTTCGCCTATTCCGGCAGACCTGCCAATGGGCCGGGCCTCTGAAGTTGCCGGCTTGGGTGCTTATGCCTACCTTTGCAAAGCGATTGACGACGCCATGTCCGGGCAAATTGCCGCCATTGTGACGGCTCCGCTGCATAAAGTATCGCTCAAAATGGCGGGTGTCAATTACCCTGGCCATACCGAAATTCTGGCGCAACGTTCCGGTGCAGGGCATGTCGGCATGATGCTGCTTAACGATGAACTCAGGGTATTGTTGGTAAGTATTCATATCCCGTTGTCAGAAGTGCCACAACATATTACTCATGACAATGAGTGCAACGCCATCTTGCTTGCGCACCAGGCCTGTCTTCAATTGGGCATTGCCCAACCCCGTATTGCCGTGGCCGGGTTAAACCCGCATGCCGGAGAAGAAGGTCGTTTTGGCCAGGAAGATATCAATATCATTGCCCCTGCCATTGCCTGCATGCAAGAGCAGGGCATGCAGGTAAGTGGCCCCTACCCGGGAGACACCATATTCATGCGGGCCCGCAGGGGTGAGTTTGATATTGTGGTGGCCCAGTACCACGACCAGGGCCTCATCCCCGTGAAATACCTGGGGGTTGACAATGGTGTTAACGTGACCGTTGGCTTGCCTTTCATTCGTACTAGTGTTGATCATGGCACTGCATTTGATATTGCCGGAAAGGGTATTGCCGATGAGTCTTCTTTGCGGGTGGCTTTCGAGTTGGCCCTGAAAATGAAAGTATCTATTGATAAATAGACATAATTCCAGTAAACTAGCAGGCTAACCAATTTATCTGGAGAATCTCATGGCTGAAGTCAAGCGCGTCCGTCGTAATACTCTTGAGCGCCGCTGCCTGGGTAAAGCATTCAAACGTTTGTTTGTTAGCTCACCAAAAGGCGTGTTCAAAATGCTAGAAAAAGTAAAACGTGTTTAATGCTTGTAATGCGTTAAGCAAGTTTTGCCCGTAAGGCAAAAATTCAAGGCCGTTGTCACACGACAGCGGCCTTTTTAATGTAGCGCCTTGGTTTTTACTGTCAATTACGCATTTTACGATTCCCTACAAGTTGGCCATCATTAACGTGGCAAACTAATACATCGTTTGGTTTAGCAGCCATTAATAAAAAGCTCGATCGTTAATTATTTTCAGCCATGACAGACAATCAGTTTTCGTTTACGGTGTTGACGCCGACTTATAATCGGGCACACACCCTGTTGCGTGCTTATGAGTCGCTTTGTAATCAGCATTTTAGTGATTTTGAATGGCTTATTATTGATGACGGTTCTACCGATAACACCCGTGCTCTGATAGAGCAATGGCAAGAGAATTCACCCTTTCCCATTCGCTATGTCTGGCAAAGAAACCAGCATAAAAAAACCGCCTTCAACAATGGTGTCAAGCAGGCTTGGGGACGTTTGCTGGTTGTCCTTGATAGCGATGATACTCTTCCGCCAGATGCACTTAGCCAGATGTGGGCGTGCTGGCGTTCTATCCCAGCAGAACAGCGTGAGGGTTATATTGCCGTGACCGGCCTGTGTGCCCGTCCAGACGGCAGCATCGTCGGCGACAAATACCCCGAAGATGTCATGGACATGACTTCCATGGACATGACTTTCCGGTATGCGGTAAAAGGTGAAAAGTTTGGCTGCATGCAAACAGAGGTGCTGAAGTATTTTCCCTTCCCTGAAAATATCGACGGTTTTGTGCCTGAAAGTATTGTCTGGCGAGCGATTGCCCGCAAAGGGTATCTAACCCGTTTTGTGAATCAGGTATTTCGGGTTTATCACGACACAGAAGGCTCCCTGTCTGAAGAGGGGGCACAAACAAGTAAAAAACATGCCCTGGGGCTGTTGTTACTGGCGCGCGATACGGTTGTGGAATGTTTGCCATGGTTCAGGTACCAGCCTGTCGCCTTTTTAATGGCGGCGGCACGTTATACCCGTTTTCGCCTGCATTTGCGGGCCGGGGGGGGTAAACTGCCCGGCCTGGCCCACTTGCGCGGATTGATGCCTGTTTTGCTGGTGGCGTCCATGTATCCCGTTGGGCTATTGCTCTACCTGCGGGATAAAAAACAGGATTAATGCAGTGTCGGTGCGGGCGGGTTGTTTTCCGGCCCGTTATCGCTGTCGTCGTCTTCGTCCCAGTTATCTTCAGCACTGGGTAGTTCTTCATCGTTAATGGCAAACGGCAGCATTTCTTCCAGTGTTTCAGCCCATTGCACCTCTTCGCCCGTATAGTCAATGCGAATGAAACGGATGTTTTCCTGCTCAGTCAGTTGGATACCCCACAGGAACTCACAGGCATAAACTTCTTGCTGCCAGTCATCAAGGCCACCGGCATTGCCCAGCAGACGTGCAGACGGGCCACCCATCTGGATATGAACGATTTCTTCATCTTCCGCTGCGTCGTTAATGTCCAGCGGAACGCCAAACATTACCCATTCAAAACCGTCTTCAGATAAATCCACTTCGGCCAGAACCGGTTTGCCCATGTAGGCGCTAAGGGCATCGGCAGTTTTGCCAAGGAGTTCCAGTTCAAGTTCGGTAAAGGTAAGCATGTTGATCATATATAGGTAGGAGTGGATTCAATCCACTGATTGTACTGGATTTTCAGTGCCTCCCGAGTCCTTGCCCGATTCTCCAAACGGACAATACGTTTGGAAATGGCTACAATGGGTTCTTTTCATATTTACGCATATAAAAATGGCCCAATACGTCTATACCATGAACCGAGTCGGTAAAATCGTGCCCCCAAAGCGGCAGATTTTGCGTGATATCTCCCTGTCTTTTTTTCCGGGTGCCAAAATCGGCGTCCTTGGCCTGAATGGCTCTGGCAAATCAACCCTGCTTAAAATCATGGCTGGTGTCGACAAGGACATCGAAGGCGAAGCTATTCCGATGCCTGGCCTGAATATTGGCTATTTACCGCAAGAACCCCAGCTTAACCCCGATCACACCGTCAGGGAATCGGTGGAAGAAGGGCTGGGCGCGGTGTTTACCGCGCGTAAACGCCTTGATGAGGTTTATGCTGAATACGCCGAGCCGGATGCCGATTTTGACAAGTTGGCTGCCGAGCAGGCTGAGCTGGAAGCGATTATTGCGGCAGCGGCAACCAGTGGGGCCGATGACATTGAGCACCAAATGGAAATTGCCGCCGATGCCCTGCGCTTGCCTGCCTGGGATGCCAATATCGGACACCTTTCAGGTGGTGAAAAACGCCGTGTTGCCTTATGCCGCCTGTTGTTGTCAAAACCCGACATGTTGTTGCTGGACGAGCCCACCAACCACCTGGATGCGGAAAGCGTTGAGTGGCTTGAGCAATTCCTGCAAAAATTCCCGGGTACGGTCGTGGCGGTTACTCACGACCGTTACTTCCTGGACAATGCCGCGGAATGGATTCTTGAGCTTGACCGTGGTCACGGTATTCCATGGAAAGGCAACTACAGCTCATGGCTGGAACAAAAAGGCAACCGTTTGCAGCAGGAAGAATCTGCTGAGTCTGCCCGCCAGAAAACCATCAAGAAAGAATTGGAATGGGTGCGCCAGAATCCCAAGGGACGCCAGGCAAAATCGAAGGCACGTTTGGCCCGCTTCGAGGAGCTGTCTTCACATGAATACCAGAAGCGCAATGAAACCCAGGAAATCTTTATTCCAGTAGCAGAGCGTCTGGGCAATGAAGTGATTGAATTTGTAAACGTCAGTAAGGCCTTTGGTGACCGCCTGCTGATAGATAACTTGAGCTTTAAGGTGCCACCAGGTGCCATCGTAGGTATTATTGGTCCTAACGGTGCCGGTAAATCTACCCTGTTCCGAATGATTGTCGGTCAAGAGCAGCCCGATTCCGGAGAGGTCAAGATAGGTCAAACGGCCAATATCTCTTTTGTGGACCAGTCGCGCGAAGCCCTGAGTAATGATAAAAACGTGTTTGATTTCATTTCCAATGGTGCAGACTTGCTAACAGTCGGCAAATTTGAAATGCCTGCCCGTGCTTATCTGGGACGTTTTAACTTCAAGGGTTCTGACCAGAATAAGATGGTCGGGCAATTGTCGGGGGGGGAACGTGGACGCTTGCACTTGGCAGCCACGCTGATCAAGGGCGGCAATGTTTTGCTGCTTGATGAACCATCCAACGACCTTGATGTGGAAACCTTGCGTGCCCTGGAAGATGCATTGCTGGAGTTCGCGGGCAGTGTGATGGTCATTAGCCATGATCGCTGGTTCCTGGACCGGATCGCGACCCATATTTTGGCTTTTGAAGGAGATTCGCAGGTTGTGTTTTTTGATGGCAACTATCAGGAATATGAAGCAGACAAAAAACGTCGCCTGGGTGAGGAAGGAGCTAAACCCAAGCGAATTCGCTATAAAGCATTGAAGTAAATTTCAGTTGGTGTCAAAATCTCTTGGTATTAGTATATTGATACAATTTAAACAGTAAAAATATAGCTAAAACGGTGGAATTTTGAGAACCTGTCAGCAACAGGATAATGTTTTAACCATTGAGTATCTGGCCAATGCCTTAAGGAGTTTAAGAAATGAATACACAAAAAGTAAGTAAAGTAATGCTGGTTGCGGTTGTTGCAGCGGTGTTAACCGGTTGTGGCAATATGAGCACACGCGATAAAAGCACTATTGGTGGTGCAGCCATTGGTGGTGTCGCTGGTGCTGTGCTTACTGGTGGCAGCGGTTGGGGTACCGTCGGTGGTGCCGCAGTGGGTGGCGTTATTGGTAACCAGGTTGGTAAATAAGCCCCTATAAATACGCTGTGAACCGGTACTTTGGATTTGCCGGTATCAAGCCCAAAACCCGAACATTTACGGATGTTCGGGTTTTTTTTATGGGGGGCTGTTTGTGAAAAGTGTGGTTGATTTCACTGACAATGTTAAGAATTGATAAAAGAAGATTTTTTTGTGTAACAAAGAAGGGTGAGTACTTATTGAAAGATAACCATGCTTAACAATTTTTTTCAGAGCTTTTTTAAAAAACTGTCATATAAGGATGATTTGTATTCGTTGTATTGATTGAAATTTGATTTAATCAAAACATTTTTTTTTTAATAAAAATAAAAAAAATAAATCAGCCAAATGATATTGGCTTAATTGTGAAGTATTGCAAATTGAATTATCTGTTTATATTTACTACAGTCGATCCCTTAACATGCCTATAACAAGTTGTTTTCATTATGAAATTACTCTTGGCATGGGCATTGCTAATGTTCAAGATGCTGGCTTAATTTGGGTTAGTTTCCAACTGAAATAATTTTAATTTACAGTTCAAACCAACCAATCGTGTCGGCAGATATACATATTTGAAAGGATCGGTTGTGAATCGTATTTATAAAAGCATTTGGAATGAGCAAACAGGTACCTATGTCGCTGTTTCAGAAAACGTTAAGGCAAAAGGCAAGCGTAGCGGATCATCTTTGCTGGTTGGGACGCTTTTGGCTGTGACTGTGGGGGCTTCAGCACAGGCACAGACTATTACTGTAGGGGATAATGCTCCTGTCACAGGAAATATAATTGAGTTTTCAAGTGGTAGCGGAACGATCAGTGGTTTAAACGGCTCATTTGATATTTCACAACTCAATAATGCGAATTTGGCGGTAACAGCAGGACAGTTGAATACTGTTAATCAGGCAGTGATTGCAAATACTAGTGATGTTGCAACGCTAGAAGGTCGTGTGTCAACGGCAGAAGGCGAGATCGATACCCTGCAAACTGGCTTAGGTACTGCCAATACCAATATCTCTGGTCTAACCTCCCGCGTGTCAACAGCTGAAGGCGAGATTGATACTTTGCAAACTGGTTTAGGGACTGCCAACACCAACATTTCCGGCCTAACAACCCGTATGTCAACGGCTGAAGGTACTATTGCATCACAGGGAACCCGTCTGACGGCAGCGGAAGGAAATATTACAATCCTACAAACAAAATTATCCGATTTGGGCGTTTCAGATACTACGCCAGGCATCAAATATTTCCGTGTCAATTCAGATAAAGCAGATGCTTCAGCGACGGGTGTTGATAGTGTCGCCATTGGCCCTCAGGTGCTAGCTTCGGGCTTAAATAGTGTTGCACTTGGCTTTATGACTCAGGCGCAAGCGGAAAATAGCTTTGCGGCAGGTTTTAAGGCAATCGCTACATCAACCGGTGCTATTGCGCTTGGAGAAGAAGCCAATGCAAATGCAGAAAACGCTTTCGCTGCAGGTACGGGGGCAGAGGTAACAGCAGAAGGTACTGACGCCATTGCGTTTGGTTCAGGTGCTAAAGCGGGTGGCGCTGCACCTGGTGCTGGTGGTGAGGCTGCCGTATCAATTGGTCGTGATAGCCTAGCCAGCGGTACTAGTTCGGTGGCATTGGGTGATGCGGCCAAGGCGGCAGCAGGTAACGCGACGGCATTGGGTGGTGGGGCACAGGCTAATGCTGGCAACAGTATTGCGATAGGTAGTGCGAAAGCCGAGGCGGCCAATGCTTTTGCAGCCGGTAATGGCGCTTATGCAGGTTCAGTAGGTGGTATTGCACTGGGTACTGGAGCGGGAGTGGGTACTGTAAGTACGACTTCTGACGATAGAACCGATCATATCGCCATTGGCACCAACGCAGGGCAAAGATCAGCAGGAGGCCAGAACCTGGCAGTCGGCGCCAATGCCGGCTCAGATATAAGCGGTTACTGGAACGTGGCTATTGGTAGTGGGGCAGGATCCAATTTAGGTGGGAACTCAAACGTTTCGATTGGTGAGTTGGCGAATAACGGAGCAGGTATTACTGAACATGCGGTTGCTATTGGCGGTAACACCAAGGCAGATACGGATGCCGTATCAATTGGATACGATGCGTCTTCTGAAGATACTGGTGTTGCCCTTGGTTCGCAGTCAACAGCAGCTGCAGGAGCAGTAGCTATAGGTCGAAATACGACTGCAGAAGGCGGAAGTGTAGCGCTTGGTATCGGCTCGTATGCACGTGCTACCGATGCTGAGGGAGTGGGTTACCTGACAGGTAGTGGTTTTACTGATGGTACGGTAGTATCGGTGGGTAATACGAATCCGGCTACCGGTCAACGTACAACACGTCGTATTGTGAATGTGGCTGATGGGTCTCAGGATTATGATGTGGTAAACGTTCGTCAGTTGAAAGGCGCTCAGCAGGAAGTTGCCAATTTGGTTGGTGGCAATGTTACCGTGGATAGTAATGGTGCTTTTGGTGGTTACGTTATTGAACTTGAGGATACATCAGGCGTTAAACATCAATACAAAACAGTGGCCGAAGCAATTAATGCTGTTTCTAGCGGTGCGATCAGTGTGCTTCCCGGTGATGCGGTTATTTACAATCCAAATGGTACTGTGACGGTTGCAAATGGTGTGCTTCAGGGTGATGCTGTTAACGTGGCTCAGCTAGAGAAGGCTATTGCGGAGAATGGCGTTAGATACTTTAGTGTCAACTCTGACAATCCTCTTAATCGGGATAATACACAGGCGACCGGTATTGACTCGATCGCGATTGGTCCTGATTCACATGCTTTACAAACCTCATCTTTGGCTGCTGGTCATTTGGCACGTGCGGCAGGCGAACAGAGTGTTGCAATCGGCCATTCGGTTGAAGCACATGCTGCTAATTCCACGGTGGTAGGTAACCACAGTCAAGCCTATCATGAGGGTGGCGTGGCAATTGGAGAGGATGCGGAAAGTCATGGAGAAAACTCCATTGTGATGGGTACGGGAGCACGTTCTCATCCGAAAACAGCGGGTGCCGCACCGAATAATACGATTGTGATTGGTACGAGCGCGGAAGCCACTGCAGATAATGGCATCGCTATTGGTCAGGATGCTGAAACTATTCAGCTGCGTGGTATAGCCCAAGGTTATAAGGCTTATTCATCAGCCGATGATGCGATGGCTTTTGGTAGTAATTCTTTGGCTAGTGGTGTGAGCTCCCAAGCCAGTGGTACTAATGCTGTGGCTAGTGGCCTGAATGCCCAGGCCAGCGGTACGGATGCCAGTGCCAGTGGGTTGAATGCGGTTGCTACTGGTACTGGTGCGGTGGGTTATGCAACAGATGGTATCGCCATGGGTACTGGGGCGGTGTCAGGCTTCAGCGATCCATACAATCAGGATCCAGAGCGCAACACCGCAGGGATCGCAATTGGTAATCTGTCTAAGGCAGATCAACAACATGCCTTGGCGCTGGGTGTAGAAGCCGAGGCGCGGGCCAAGTCAGCCACGGCTATTGGAGATGGTGCAGAAGCGACTACGTCTGCGGAAAATGGTTTGGCTGTGGGTACTGGTGCTCGGGTTGATGCTAAACAGGCTGCCGCTTTTGGTTATGAAGCACAAGCCACAGGCCTTAATGCATTGGCAGTTGGTGCCAATACTGATGCGACTGGCCTGGACGCGTCCGCTGTTGGTAATGGTGCTCAAGCCACGGCAGATAATGCTTTGGCGGTGGGTAACGCTAGCAAGGCCAATGCCCTGAATGCGTCTGCATTTGGAAGTGGTGCTCAAGCCACGGCAGACAATGCGCTGGCGCTGGGTCAAGGTGCCAAGGCAAGCAATGAGGGCTCCGTTGCCTTGGGTAGTGGATCTGTTACCGCGACTGCCGTTGGTACTTCCAATGTGGTAGTTGATAAGAATACCTATAACTTTGCAGGTGTGAGTCCGACAGCAACCGTGAGTGTCGGTTCTGTTGGTGCAGAGCGTACCGTTACCAACGTTGCGGCTGGTCGTCTTTCTGAAACATCAACGGATGCTATTAATGGCAGCCAGTTGTTTGCCACCAATCAGGCAGTGACTGCCTTGGGTGACAACCTGGATACGGCAGGCCAGAGCATGGCGGATGCGCTGGGAGGAAACTCAAGTTATGATTCTGAGACCCATAAGGTGACTGCAAACCTAAACGTACGTGGTACCGACTATGATAACGTGCAGGATGCGTTAGGGTATGTTGCACAGGGTTGGGATGTTGGTGTTAATGGTGAAGTAACCGAGAACGTAGCCCCCGGTGGTTCAGTTGATTTCAGCAATACCGATGGCAATATTGTTATAACCCGTAATGGTACAGATTTGCAGTTTAATCTGGCGAAAGAAATCAAGATTGGTAATCCAGGTAATCAGACGGTCATTAACGAAGGCAACATTACGACTAACAATCTTACCGTTGGTGGTGTTACCAAATTGGGTGACAAATTTGTCGTGAACAACGATAACAGTGTTACTTATGAAGGCGTTGAAATCGCCAATAAAAATGACGGCTTGCTGTTTGCCGGCAATACCGGTGGCAATATTACCAAGACCTTGGGTGACACTACGCCTTTGAAAATCTCAGGTGAGCTGGATTCCAGCGAAGCGTCTACGGGTGCCAATCTGCGGGTGGATAGTAATGGTGGTCAGTTAAACCTGGTCATGGCGCGTAACCTCACTGATCTGGATAGTATTACCATTAATAATGGCCCGGTTATTAATTCCAGTGGCATTAATATGGGTGGAAAGAAAATTACCAACCTTGCCCCCGGAACAGATGGTACTGACGCGGTTAACGTAAACCAATTGGAAGCAGTGAAAACGATTGCCAATACAGGCTGGAACGTCACCACGAATGCCGATGCGGCTACTTCCGAGAATGTAGCACCGGGTACGACGGTTGATTTTGACAATACCGATGGCAATATCGTGATTGCGCAAGAAGGTACTGACCTGACTTTTGATCTGGCTGACGATATTGAAATCGGAAACAGCATCACCGTTGGCGATACCATTATCAATGGTGATCGCATTACGGTTGGTGGTGATACAACGAACCAGACGGTGATTAACGAAGGTAGCGTGACGACTAAGAATCTGACCGTGACTGGTGAAACCAAACTGGGTGACAACTTCGTTGTCAATGTCGATGACAGCGTGACTTATAAAGGTGCGGAAATTGCCAATCTGGATGATGGCCTGAGCTTTGTGGGTGATGATGGAACCGTGGTTTCGCGCAAGCTGAATGAAACCCTGGGCCTGACCGGTGGTGCTACGGGAGCTCTTTCTGACAACAACATTGGTGTGGTGGCTGATGGCACGGGTGCCCTGAGCATTCAGTTGGCTAAAGATCTGGCTGGCCTGAATAGTGCTACCTTTACCAATGGTACCAATACAACCATCATTAACAGTAGTGGCTTAACCATTACCGGTGGCCCAAGCGTAACGGTTACTGGCATTGATGGTGGCAATAAACAGATCACGGGTGTGGCTAGCGGTTTGGGTGGTGTCGACCTGGCTGATGCCACGGGTGATACCTTGACCAACGCGGCCAATATTGGTGATTTGCAAACGGCAACCAAAAACCTGACCACAGCTGGCTTGAACTTTGTCGGTAACCAGGGAGATGAAATCCATAAAGATCTGGGTGGTACCCTGAATATAGTGGGTGGTCTGGATAATAAGGCAGCGGCTTCGGATGCCAATCTTCGTGTGGATAGTGAAAATGGTGAGCTGCGCATCAAACTGGCTACCAGCCTGACCGATCTGGAAAACATCCAGGTTGGCAAGGATGGAGTTGACGGAGTCGATGGCAAGATTGGCGTGAATGGCAAGAACGGTGCTTCTGTGGTGCTGAACGGGGCTGATGGCTCGATTGGCCTGACCGGTCCAAGCGGTGCCAAGGGTGAAGCCGGTGCCAGCACTAATATTAGCGTCAAAAACGGTGCCCCCGGTGTTGATGGTGCCCCTGGCACAACCACTACCCGTATTGTGTATACCGATGGCAAGGGTAATCCTCAGGAAGTGGCCAACCTTAACGATGGCTTGAAGTTTGCCGGTGATGACGGCAAGACGGTTACCCGCAAGCTGAATGAAACCTTGGGCTTGACCGGTGGTGCCGCGGAGGCTGACTTGACTGGCGAAGGCAACATTGGTGTGGTCCAGAACGGTGATGGTGGCCTGAGCATTCAGTTGGCTAAAGATGTTGATCTGACTGAGGAGGGTAGCCTGAACGTTGGCGATACGCAGGTTAACGATAAAGGCTTGGTGGTGCATGATGTTACGGCCAATCCAACGGCAACTACCAAGGTAGAGGCGGGCAGGATTGAACTGTTTGCTAATCCGGTAGGAGGCCCGGCCAATACTATCGTGATTGATGCTAACAAGGGTGATATCACTGGATTGAGCAATCGTGACCTGGCTTCGGCTGACTTTGCAAAAGCCGGTCGTGCGGCAACCGAAGAGCAGCTTCAGTTGATCAGTGAGGGTCTTACAGAGACCGGTTTGAACTTTGTGGGTAATGATACAGACCCAAGTAAAGTGATCCATAAAGATCTGGGCCAAACGTTAAGTATCGTTGGTGGTCTGGATAACGCTGCCGATGCTTCTGATGCCAATCTTCGTGTTGACAGTGAAGACGGTAAACTGCGTATCAAACTGGCACAAAACATCAAGGTTGATAGCGTAAATGCCGGTGGTACTTTCATTAACAGTAATGGCTTGAGCTTTGTTGATACAAAAGGTGTCCAGTTACCCAATACCGTTGTCATTAATTCGAATGGTATCAATATGGGTAACAACAAGATTACCAATCTTGCTGCTGGTACAGCGGGTACGGATGCGGTTAATTTTGATCAGTTAAAGGCATTGGGTGAGTCAGTCCAGAATATTTTTGGCGATAACGTTACCCTGAATGCTGATGGCACCCTTTCGATGACAGGAAGCTACACCATTAATGGCCAAGAGTTCTGGACAGTAGAAGACGCGATTAACAAACTGGCTGAAGGCTGGAAAGTCACGGTTAGCGATCCGTCTGGCCAGAATCCGGGTACGGGGTCCGGATCTGGTGCCAGTTCTGGCTCTGGTTCTAGTGGTAGTGGAACTGGAACTGGAACTGGCACTGGCACTGGAACTGGAACTGGAACTGGCACCGGAACCGGAACCGGTGGCCCGGCAGATATCTTGCCAGGTGACCAGTTAACCCTGGTAGCCGGTGACAATGTTGATATTGTTCAGAAACCGAAGAAAGATGGCAATGTCGGTATTGAAATCTCGGTTGATCCCAACTTGGTGGTTGATTCTGTCACGGCTGGTAAAACAGTGATGGATGATAGTGGTGTCAAGGTGGGTGACAACGTCAAGCTGGGTGATACAGGTTTGACGGTGGTTGGTGGCCCTACCGGTGATTTGGCCTTTACTGCCGATAAAGTGGATGTTGGTGGTAATAAAATCCAGAACGTTGCTGACGGCATTATTGCCGATGGCAGCAAAGATGCCGTTAACGGTGGCCAGATCAAGGATATCAGCCAGTCTGTGGCCGATGCCCTGGGTGGTGGTTCAACAGTGAAGCCTGATGGTACGGTCAGTGCACCAAGTTACACGGTTGGTAACGAAGACAAAGTCGTTAATAATGTCGGCGATGCCATCAGTGAACTGAACAAAGGCTGGACACTGAATGCCGGTGGCAATAACACCCAGGTTCAATCCGGTGATGTTGTCAGCTTGGTCAATACCGACAATAACATTGTTATTACACAGGTTATTGACAGCGGTGTGGTTGATTTTGCCCTGAGTGACACCATTAACGTGACAACTGTTAACGCAACTACCGTAAACGCTTCTACCTTCAAGGCAGGCAATACGATTGTGAACGGTGAGGGTCTGTCATTTGTTAACGATGCCGGTGACAAGGTTGGCCCAAGCGTTTCTGCCGGCGGTATTAATGCGGGTGGCACCACCATTACTAACGTGGCGGCAGGTGTCAATGATACTGATGCTGTTAACGTAAGCCAGCTTAACGGCGTAGCTAATAATCTGACTAACCAGATCAACTCGGTGCGTGGTGACCTGAATCGTGTAGACAAGGATGCCAGAGCGGGTACCGCGTCTGCGGCGGCCATGGCCAACTTGCCACAAGCTTACTTACCTGGCAAGAGCATGTTTGCGGTTGCTTCTGCGGGTCACCGTGGAGAGCAAGGTTATGCGGCAGGTTTATCAACCATCTCTGATAACGGTAAATGGGTATTAAAAGGTTCGGTTTCTGGTAATAGTCGTGGTGACGTTACTTACGGTGCCGGTGTGGGTTACCAGTGGTAATTTTGCATTAGCCTGAAATCATGGCTTGGGTCACACATGAAAGTGTGTGGCCCTGGCGCTAAAACGTTTAACTATTAAGGAAATGTTAATGAAGCTTTTTCAATACAAAACAAGTATCGTTGCGGTAGCGGCAGCCTTGGCGTTAACGGCATGTGGCACCATGAGCAATGTCAGTAAAGATGGCACTGCCGATGAGCTGGTATGGCCCAATGTGGATTCCGTTAAATTTGATAACGATCAGGGTACTTTCCCGATAGCGGGTGCACTTGCGCAGGTTCGTGCGGGTGTGACTCGTGACCAGTTGTACTATTTGCTTGGCCGTCCGCACTTTGCGGAAGGTTTCAGGGTTAATGAGTGGGATTACCTGTTCCACTTCAATACCCCTGGGCAGGGCGTTAACAACATTAGTACCTGCCAATATAAAGTATTGTTTGACTCCAATCTGATTGCCCGTAACTTCTACTGGAAACCGGTAACGGAAGGCTCGGTTTGCCCAGACGGCCAGCAGCAGGAAAGCTATACCCTGAATGCCGATGCGCTGTTTGCGTTTGATAAGTCGGATTTAAATAATGTCACGTCAGGTCATGCTGAACTGCAGCAACTGGCCCGTCATTTTAGCGGACGTCAGGATATTGCATCCATTACTGTGGTTGGGCATACCGATCGCCTGGGTTCAGAAGCTTATAACCAGCGTTTGTCACAAAACCGTGCCAGAACCATTGGTAATTACCTGGTATCTCAGGGAGTTTCTGCCAGCTTGATACAGACACAGGGTATGGGTAAGTCGCAGCCTGTGGTTCAGTGTGATGGCAGCGGGGCACAGTTAATTCAGTGCCTGGCACCTAACCGTCGTGTTGAAATTCAGGTACAGAATAAATAAACGTACGTTTACAGTTTATTGGAAAGCGCTGCATATTTTTATATGTGGCGCTTTTTTCAGAGTTGTGATGGCTCCTTTCTTGCCGATAACGTTGGTGATGATTTTTTGGTGGGATATACAGTATTTGATTGGTAATTTATTGTGCTGTAAACCTGTTCCTTAAGAAGTGGATAGTAAAATTTTTTTAGTTACAATTATTAAATAATGTTTTTTTAGTAAAAAAATATTATTTTATTTAATAATATTAATTAATATGTTATAAAAAGTAAATTTATTTTCAATTAATTATTTTATCGAGTTTATTTTTACTTTTTGTAATATTTAAATTTAATGCGTTGTTAATTTATATTAAATTTGTTGTTTTTTTATCTTTTTATAATCTTTTGATGTTTATTAATACATAAGTTTAAAAACTACATTAGTATTTTAATTGTAATATTTATTGTTTAAATTGTATTTTTTGTTTTATTTTTATACTTATGTAATTTTTTTGGTGGTGGGGAAAGTCGCTTTAAACAGACAGTTCCTGAGTTTATTTATTAATTGAAATGGTGCTGCCAGTTTGTTTTAAATTTAATCTGATTAAGAATGTTTGCAATCACACTGGCAGATAACTTTGTTTAAAAGGGATGGTAATGAATCGTATTTATAAAAGTATCTGGAATGAGCAGTCTGGTACTTATGTCGCAGTTTCTGAAAATACCAAGTCAAAAGGGAAACGTAGTGGTGCATCTGTTTTAGCGACAACATTGCTGGCATCAGCGTTGGCGCTTTCTGGGGCGCCAGCAATGGCTCAGGCTATTACGGGCACTAGCTTGGTCATAACCGGTGATGGAAACGTTTCCGGTGGTTTCGTTACACAAGGAGACGCTCGGGTTGATGGGACTACATCGCTGGTTAATGGTGCAGTGGTTGGAAATAACCTGACCAGTACAGGAACAACCACGCTGAATGGTGCTAGCACAATCAACAATACATTAACGGTTACAGGTTTAACCAAGCTGGACGGTGGCCAGGCTGTCACTGGTACTTCTAATGTCACTGGCACTTCTAATGTCACTGGCACTTCTAATGTCACTGGCACTTCTAATGTCACTGGTACATCTAATGTCACTGGCGATTCTAATGTGACTGGTAATTCGACTGTCACTGGCACTAGCACAATAGGCG